>Ga0066605_10002277_pt1 | contig 12274 bp, 10 predicted proteins | sample SaaInlLV_DNA_10m_FD_60385 | JGI IMG/M metagenome (GOLD analysis project Ga0066605, IMG submission 60385) | Marine microbial communities from expanding oxygen minimum zones in the Saanich Inlet - SI075_LV_DNA_10m | ecosystem: Environmental > Aquatic > Marine > Unclassified | place: British... | reverse complement strand
TAGGTGGCTTTGGTGGAGGGTTAACTGTAAAAAAGAGGTTGTTAAATATTGAGATTAAAAACACCATTCTAAATGATGAAGAAAAGTATGAATTTATCGGACAAAAAAGCACAAAACATAATCATAGATTTATAACAGCTGTAAAAACTACTGGAATTTATTGTTTACCATCCTGTTCAGCAAGAAAACCAAACTTTAAAAATATTATCTTTTACAAAACCAAAAATGAGGCTGTTAAAAATGGTTTCAGGGCGTGTAAAGTTTGTAAACCCTGATAATTTGCAAATCGATAAGAATTATTTTTGTAAAAAAATTAAAACAATAAACGTTAAAGCATTTGATTTAATGCTTATGGCAACTTTCAGCCTTTTTATGATTATTGAGAAAAGCCTCACGAATTGGATGCAATTCTCATATCAATCTTTATATTAAACATTATATTTCTAAATCAGAAAAACATCAAAATAAAATTATCTTTATTGGATATGTTTAAGTCCTAAACCAAACTCAAAAGCTATGTTTTAATCGTATCTTTACAATCATTCTTGGTATATTCCACAATAAGGTTTGCTTTAATAATACATGTCTAAATTACCCAAAGAGAATAAATTTATCGATCTTTCTGACTACGGAAGACCCATAGCTAAAGTCATCGCGAATTCCTTAAAGAATACTGCTTTCACTCCTATTCACGTTACTGTTGGATTTATAATATCTGGCTTTATTGCTATTTATTGTATTATTCAAGGATATTTTTGGCTAGCTGCATTCTTTCTAATTCTTAAGTCAATTCTAGATGCTGCAGATGGTGAATTGGCAAGAGTAAAACAAAAACCCTCTTACACAGGTCGCTATTTAGATTCCGTAGCAGATATTATATTAAATGCCTTGTTTTTTATTTCTATATGGTTTATTACAAATACAACTATTTGGATATGCCTTTTAGCATTCATAGGTTTACAATTACAAGGAACGCTTTACAATTACTATTATGTTATTTTACGAAATAAATTTGATGGCGATACAACCAGTCGAGTTTTTGAAAACAAAACACCAGTAGCATTTGACGGCGAAATGCAAAAGCATGTGAATATTCTATTTGCTTTGTATAAACTTTTTTATGGTGCTTTTGATAAAGTCATTTATACATTAGACAGTAATGCAGACAAAGGAAAAGTATTGCCAAATTGGTTAATGACAAGTGTTTCTACATTTGGTTTGGGTTTCCAACTGCTACTTATTGCAACTATGCTTGTATTAGGTTTAAAAGCCATTATTTTGCCTTTCTTTTTATTTTATACCGCTATGAGCTTTATTTTTATTGGAATTAGAAAAATTTTCTATTAGGAAGAAAATAATAGAGTTAAAAAACACAATGCGTTCAATCATCTTTAGTTTACAGATAAAATAATTTATGGAATTTAGTTAAGCTTAGGAGTTTGGTTATTCTTAGAAATCCCAGTCAATTTAAAAGCAAAATAGTAAAAGATTTAAGTATAATATTTCTTATTAAATTATTATTAGGTCTGCTAAAGACTTAATATTCTACCTTTGATCAACTAATATCCAATACTATTTATAATGAAATTTGAAGAATTAAAATTAGTTGACCCTATTGTTAAAGCTCTTAAGGATCAGAACTACAATAAACCGACTGAAATTCAAGCTCAAGCAATCCCCTTAGTACTCAATGGAAACGATGTGTTGGGTAGTGCGCAAACTGGTACAGGGAAAACTGCAGCCTTCGCTATTCCCATTATTCAGCAGTTACTAAAAGAAGAAATAAATTTTCAAAAAAATAGAAAAATATCATCATTAATAATCACACCAACTAGAGAATTAGCCATTCAGATAGATGAAAATTTCAAAGCCTACTCTAAATATACCAAGTTAAGCTGTACTGTAATATTTGGTGGAGTATCACAACATTCACAAACCAGAACATTAAAAAATGGTGTAGATGTTTTAATAGCTACTCCAGGAAGGCTTTTAGATTTAATGAATCAAGGCTTTATTTCTTTAAATGGTATCAAATATTTTGTATTAGATGAGGCGGACAGAATGCTAGATATGGGTTTTATTCACGACATAAAAAAAATTATAGCTAAACTTCCTAGAAAAAGACAGTCTCTTTTCTTTTCGGCAACCATGCCTCAAAATATTTTAAATTTATCACAGCAAATTTTAATACAACCAAAAAAAGTATCTGTTAATCCAGTTTCTTCAGCAGCTGAAACCATTCAGCAATTTTTATATACTACCAATAAAGACAGTAAAAAGAATTTACTTCTCCATATCTTAAAAGATTCTAAACTGGATCAAGTATTACTTTTTTCAAGAACCAAGCATGGAGCCAATAAGATTGTTAAAAATTTAAGTAGGAAAAATATCAACTGTGCTGCCATACATGGAGACAGAAATCAAAACCAAAGACAAAAAGCATTAAAAGATTTTAAAGAAGGTAATATCAGAGTTTTAGTTGCTACAGATATTGCTGCAAGAGGAATAGACATAAGTAAATTGCGTTATGTTATTAATTACGATATACCCAACGAGTCTGAAACCTATGTACACAGAATAGGTCGTTGTGGACGCGCTGGAGAAGAAGGTATCGCTATATCTATGTGTGAACCAGAGGAAAATTTTTACATAAGAGATATAGAAAAATTAATAAAACAAAAAATTCCTTTGATTTCTTCCAACCCTTTTCCTCAGACTGATAAACCAATGACGAATTCAGAAAAAAAAGAGTTTGAAAAGCAAAAACAAAAACGAAAACAAGAATTTTTTGCTAATAGAAAAAAGAAAAAAACAGGATTCAAAAAATACGGAAGGTAATCCTAAGATTTTTAATTAAATGCTGTTGTAATTGCTTTTAAAAAAGGACCAACCAAGAATAAAAAAATCATAATAGCAGTCATAATAACCCCTACTTTTCTAAGACCTTTTAATGTTTTATACCAATTCCAAATTTTCATAATTACTTAGGATTTATTTCTAATGTAGCGTTTTTATCATTAAGATACTGATCTTTAGAGAAGTTGATTCCCCTATAGACTCCTTCTAAATAAAGGGGAACTTGATCGTCGTAATGATCGCTCCAAAAATTGCCAGAATTTCCACTTGGAATAATGGAAATTGAATTGTCATGTTTACCAACGTCAATAATTCTTCTTGTGGAAGGAAGAGAAGCAATTTTATAAGTATGATCTCCTGGTTTTGACATTATTTTATTGACAACATTATTTCCTCCAGAAACACTGAAAGGACCTAAATTAAAAAGTTTATTTAAAGGCTTCACTTTACCAAGTGGGTGTTCGAACTCCAATAAATGAATATTACCCCATTTCCACTGCTTTAAATCATTTCCAAATTTTTCATTTAATTCTAAAACCGCTTCTCTGAATCCTTTTAAAATTAACTCAGAATAATTGGCTTTTTCATCTGCTAAAAAAAGTGGCTTTTGATTATTAATTAGATTTTTAAAACAATCCCAATGTACTGAATTATTCATATAAAGTCTGAAATATTCTATACCTAAAGTAGGTTGCAAAGCCTCTTTTAAAATATGATACATCGTAAACTGAAATACGGTTCCACCAATAGAGTTCACATCTAAGTTTCCATCCCAATTGTTTAAATAATCTAAAACATTTTTTTCTAAGACAGAAAATTTACCAGCGTTTAGGTTTAATTCTTTATGAAGTTTATTTTTTACTTCAAATCCATAATTTAAAAAATTATCTGTTTGTACTTTTTGAAGTTCTTCTACGGACCACTTATCTCTTTCAGTCAATAAATTATAAATTCTTTGAGCTCTGTCTCCCGATCTATAATAACCATCTAACCTAGGAATATCCCCTACTCGATTTGCTGATGGTAAATTATTTGCAGTAACAATAACTCCACTTTCAGGATTAATTAAATGGGGGTTTTTATTAAAAGGAACATAAGATTGTACTTCATGTTTTGGGTTATTACCATCAAGAATAGATAATGCATTTACGTTGGAATCTCTTACAGGAAATCTTCCAGCAACCCACCAAGCAATATTATCTAAAGTATCTACATAAGAAAAATTAAGTCCCGGAGAAACCAGTTTCGATAAAGACAATTCAAATTGTTTTAAATTTTTAGCGTAATTAAGTTCGTACAATAAATCAAAAATTGGATTATCTAAATTGTAAAAAACCCAAGAAAAAGCTAGCGGTTTCCCCTTATATCCTTCAATATAGTCACTTACAATAGGTCCGTGAGAAGTTTTTCTAATTTTTAATTCAACATCTGGAGCATCCTTTACTTTAATTTTTTCTGTTTTAAAAATAATTCTTGTCCATTTATTATTAAATAGAACTTCATTTTCATTATCTGGATTAAAAGTTTCAGCATACAAATCTACCTCGTCATTTTCTGTCATGGTAAGACCCCAAGCTTTTAAATTATCGTGACCAATTAAAGGGAAAGGAATGGTTGGTATATAATATCCATAATTATTATATCCTGGATAAGAAATATGCGCTTCGTACCAAACATCTGGTTTTGACAGTCCTATGTGAGGGTCGTTAGCTAATACAGGATTTCCACTTTTAGATCTTTTAGAAGAAATGACCCAAGAATTACTGCCGTGAAAAGGTGGATTGTACTGATCTATATTTTCACTTAAATCAAATAAAGAAATTAGGTTTTTATAATTAGTATCAAGCACTGAATCTACAGGTTCTAAATAAATTCTTTTAGCAATAGTATCCACTAATTCTTCTTGAATAGTTATAAAATTATTATCTGCATAATCGGGGAAGATTAATGCCAAATTTTCAGCACTTATTTTTTCTTTTATCATCGAATATATCATATCTCTTTTCATCCCATCCATAAAAGAGAATGCCATATAAACAGTCATACTGGCAACATCAACTCTATCGAAAGGACGAACCTCAGCACCAATTAAATGATGTTCCAAAGGTTTTGGACCTGTTTTAATAAAATAATTAATTCCTTCTATAAATGCATCCACATATTTTAAAGCGTCTGGACTAATTTTAGTAGAATCTGAAATGTATTTTTTTGCGTGATGAGCTAACATATAAGTTCTCAGCATTTTATCAATTTTAACTAAATCTTTACCTAATATCTCAGCAAGTTGTCCTCTAGCCAATCTCCTTTGTAAATCCATTTGAAATAATCGATCTTTAGCAATGGTATATCCATATGTAAAAATAGCATCGTGCTGGTTTTCTGCTTCAATATGAGGAATTCCCCATTCGTCTTTCACCACGGTCACAGATTCTAAAACATTTGAAATATAAACCGTACCATTATTGGATGGTTTATTTAAGTTAATAAAACCAAAAACTGAAATAATTAGTACAGCAAAAACTGTAAATAAAACAACTGCTATTTTTAATGCTATTCTTTTCAAAACCAAATATTAAATTACTCTAACTCCCATAACACAAACGTCGTCTATTTGTTCGTAATCATTCATCCATGAAAAAAAATTTTTATCTAAAATGGCTAATTGTTTTTCTTCAGGTTCTTTACTCATTAATAAAAGTTGCTCTTTAAACTTTGCTCCCATATACTTCTTACCTCTTGCCCCACCAAACTGATCTTGATACCCATCTGAATAAATATAGAGCATATCGTCTTTCTTCAACTTCACCACATGTTTGGTAAATGGCTTTCTATCCCCTAGTAGCAGTCCTACGGGTTGATGGTCTCCTCGGTAAGTGTGTAACTCTTCGCCACTAACATGAATTAGAGAATTATGAGCACCTGAAAATTCCACTGATTTATTTTTCATATTGAGTTTACATAAAGATATATCCATTCCATCTTTTTGACCTCCATCTTCTTCTTGATGTAAGGATCTAATTATTTGGGATCTCATTTCATCTAATATTTTTTCGGTGTCTTTAATACCTTTTTCTATAATAATTTCGTTAAGAAGTGAGGTGCCAATCATACTCATAAAAGCACCAGGAACACCATGTCCAGTACAATCTGCAACAGTAAAGAAAATATTGTCTTCTGGGTCTTTATATATCCAATAAAAATCACCAGAGACTACATCTTTTGGTTTGAAGAAAATAAAACTTTTAGGCAGCGTATTTTTCAAATAAACAGATGAGGTCATCATGGCATCTTGAATTCTTTTAGCATAATTTATACTATCGGTTATTTCTTCCTGTTTTTTCTCAATAACTATTTTCTGTTTTTTGGTGGTATTAAGCTGTCTGTATACAAAACCAAGAAAACCAATTACGAGTAATATTCCAACGAAAAGAACTCCTTCAATTATTCTCTGTGTTTTGATTTCTTCTTCTTTAGCTTTAGTTTCTGCTTGTTGTATTCTTATTTCATCTAAGTGCTTTAAACTGTCCAATTGCTGTTGTATTTCAAATTCTTTTTCTGACTCATACTTTGTGATGTCTTCTTTGGCACTTAACTTTTCTAAACTATCTTTATTTTCTACCATTTGTTCCAAATACAAATTGGCTTTTTTATAGTTTTTTAATTTTTTATGAATTTCATATAATTTTGATAGTAGTTCTGGAGAAGTTAGTCCAGTCATTTGCTTACTTAATTCAGCTCCCTTTTTTGCATTTTTTAAAGCTAAATTGTATTGGTTTTTTAACATGTAGTATTCGGAAATAGTACCGTAATATAGAATCTTAGATTCAACGTCGGATTGCTCATTAGCAAATAGAATTAAGCTATCGAGACATGCTTTGGCCTTTTTAAGGCTAAATGTTTTTTTAAAGTTGGTATCTAAATAAGTTCCTGCCAAATTAGCAAATATATTGGTATAGTCAGAATGGTCATTAGAAGACGATTCTTGTGCCAAATTCAAGGCATTATTTAATAATAAAATTATAGAATCTTTATTTTTTATAAGAGTAGACATATTAATGGAAGAAGTAATAATCCCACCTGTGTCTTTTTTTGTTTCGTATATCTTCTTTTGATCTGTAAAAATTTTAAGTGCCTCTTTCTCTCTACCAGTTGAACTATAAAGAATAGCAATGTTATTATTAATTCTTAGCATAAAACTAGTATCGTTCTGGCTTTTAGCAATTTTTTCTGTTTTAAGCCAATTTTCAAGACATTCACTTTCTCTGTTTAATAGATAAAAGCATATACCTTTTAAATTGTAATAATATCCTCTAAAAAAATCTTTGGTAACTCTTTTATTACTATCCGTTTTAAAAAGTTGATTTGAGTTCTGTAAATAATCTAAACCAATATCTAGTAATTTATTACTTGAATCTGGATTTTCATAAGCGAAAGAGGATGCAGCTCTGTAAAGCTTGTAAATTTTAGTAGAATCGTGGATAGAATCTACATTCATATTATTTAAAGCTGAATCAATGGCAGTTTGCGAGTGAATATTAGCATAAGACAAAAGAGTAATTAATATTAAAAAAAAATATTTATTCATTATCCTACAATATAGATAAAAACTTACTCTTTGGAAAGATGCATAGCAGATCTTATTTGGAAGAAAAAATAAATCATAATTCCAGCAACTATTACTTTTTGAGAGGTTACCTGAATAAAAAGACCCTCTTGACTTTCGAGTGCCCTAGGTCCAAAATCCATCACCATTAAAAAAATAAAAAGTAATACCGTAAAACCAAGAGTAGTGAAAGAAATGAATTGATCGAACTTGGAAGTTTTCATTACTACAAAAGTCTGTAAAACAGCATGAAAAAACAATGTTCTAAAAGCTATTTTCACAAAAACCAAGTGCCAAAACTTTGAGGTTTCTTCAGCGGAAAATACAGATATAAAAATAAAAGCTAATATGGAAACCGAAATACTTGCTACCAAAAAAAAACGAAGCCACTTACTCTCCACATACTTTACTTCTAATTTTAAAAAAGAAATAAAAAAAGAAAAATAAGAAAGGGCAAATAACATTAATGAAGAATTAAATAGAAAGGCAGAAACTGTATTTATTTGACCATTTCTAGCAGTCCATTCCCCCAAATTACTGAAAAAATTATAAAAAAATTGATAACCCTCAGTGGTTGCATCTAAATATGTTCCTCCTGGATACAACATTATTGCCACAGTATTAAAACTTATAAAAATTGAAATACCTAAATAACCTTGCCAATATTTAAAATTCGATTTATTTAAATGACTCATTTCTATTGTGTTTTTGACAGTTTTTAATGTTTTTTGGTTGTTTTCAGCACTTTTTTTACAAAATATATTGATTTTACTAAAAAAGCAATATCATTCATGTTTAGTTGTCACTAAAAGCTTTTTAAATCGTTTTTAAAAATTTCTTGTATTCGATAGAGTACCTTTTTATTGAGCTTGTAGTTGGTTTTCTCCTTCCTAATATGATCTATGCATTCATTAAAAACATATTTTCTATTCTCAAAGAAATCATCTAAATAGGATTTTTCCGAAATCCTTTTTGTTGTCTCCAATAATTCGTTTAAAAAAACTGAAGATTCATAAAAAGGTTTATAAAAAGATTCTACAGAATCTTTATTCAAATGCCATGCCCCATTTTTCAAAAACCAAGTAGATAAATCGAAACCAACAGGTTCTAAAAGATTAGTTTCAGGATTCAAATAAAATCTCAGGTTATGCCATCTCATAGCATGATTACAACCCATAAATGCATTCACAGTTAAAAATCTAGCCCATTTCAACATATCAAAAACCTTTTCAGCAGCCACCTTATTCTGGATGAAATCTTGTAACATTTTTATGGATCTTTCACCAGTTTCTTTGTCAAAACCTTTACGATTCGTTAACTCTATTTTACTAATAGTTCTTAATAATGAATCTCTGTCTTGACCCTTTTCAGCTTTATTTTTATAATCCCAAAATTCATCTTCATTAAATTTAAGAATGGGACCCAATTTCAGATTTTGATTTACTAAAATATCAGATTTAAAATGCGATTCATATGCATATACTCCTGCAAAAGAATCAATTTCATTAATTGTAACTGGTATAAACTCATATTGTAAATGAACCAATCCTTCGTTTTTAAGAAATTCGTGAAATAATCTTTCTGAAAAATACGATCTTGTCTTCAGTCCTTGAATTGAGAACTTGGTTTCTTTGAGGACTTTCCCATCTGTTTTAACTCTGTAAGACCATCGGTTTCCTTGTAGATGATCGGTATGATCTCCTTTTAACCTTAATATAGCACTAACTGTGTCTTTTCCAGAAATTAATAATGCTTTTGAATATAATTTTTCGTTAAATATTTTTTTATGGACATATTTATTCCTTAAATCAACAATCTTTTTAAAGCCAGCTTCTTCTATAACAATATGAAGGCCATTTGTTTTAGCTTCATTTAAACTAATTTCATTTGAGAAATCATCATTTACTGAATTTGTTGTGCAACTAAAATTTAAGAAAATAAATAACAAAAATAAATTATAGAATCTCATCTTTATGTTAGGTTGATAAAATCATATTTTGAAAATTGCGGTAAACGATAGTTTTTCAATCAAAATATTCATTTTATTCGTTTTTTTGTGAAAAAAAAGAGTATTTATCAACTTTTTTTTAATTTTTCATTGAAAGCATTTCTACTTAATGGCTCGTATTCTTCCCTTTCGCCCAAAAGAACTAAATCTTTATTTTTAGAAATCCTATGACTAAAATTGGCAAGATTTCCTGTTTGGGTACATATAGCGTGTACTTTAGTTACAAATTCTGCAACCGCCATTAAATTAGGCATTGGACCAAAAGGGTTTCCTTCAAAATCCATATCAAGTCCAGCAACAATTACTCTTTTTCCGCTGTTGGCTAAATTATTACAAACCCTTACAATGTCATCATCAAAAAATTGGGCCTCATCTAAAGCAACAACATCTACTTCTTTTGATAAATTTTCAATATCTGAAGATGATTTTACTGGAATAGATTCAATTTCGTTAGAATCGTGAGAAACTACTTTACTTTTACTATATCTAACATCAGTTATTGGTTTAAAAATAATTGCTTTTTGATTGGCGAACTCCACTCTTTTTAACCTCCTGATGAGCTCTTCTGTTTTGCCTGAAAACATAGATCCACAGATTACTTCAATCCACCCTAATTTAGATTGTTGATTAACATTATTTTCTATAAACATTATTTTATTTTTAAGTAGTGTTCTAAAATATTAAAAAATCTGTTCTTCTATTAATCATTCTTAATTTAGAAGAATTATTAGGAACTTTAGGCTTTGTTTCTCCATAGCCTTTGAATGATAATCTTTCTTTTGAGATTCCTTTCTCTAATAAATATTCCATAACACTGAAAGAGCGATCCATCGATAAAGCTAAATTAGCTTTATTAGGGCCTACATCATCTGTATGACCTTGAATCTCAATATTTAACTTTTGATTTTTAATTAACCAATCTGAAAAACCATCTAATACTATTTTAGAAGATTCTTTCAATTTTGACGAATTAGACTCAAAAAGAATATCATTTATGGTGTAAGACTGCCCTTTTTCTATGAGCTGAACATCTATTTCTTTTTGCTTGATAACAGTACTCTCTACATCATCTTTAGATATAAGAAGAGATTCAAAAGCCCCATTATCAGTTTGGATTTCCAATAATGCGTCACCTGTTACATCTTCTACATTCACAATTGCAACAAAGTCTCCATCATCACTTAATGAAAAATGTTGCTCTTTTTTATTACCATTTTCGTCTCTGAGTATCATTTTAGTATTTTTTGTTTCACTATCCTCAAAAGAACCTTTTCCCTTAGCTAAAACAATTTTATCAGGTTTAGCTTCTTCAGGAATTTCAAAATAGAAAATATCTTTTCCTCCTAAACCTTCTTTTCTCTTAGAAGAAAAATATCCAAAATGTCCATCAACACTAACTATAAGTGATTCTTCTGGTTCTTCACTATTAATTGGATATCCAATATTCTTTGGTTCGTCCCAAAGAAGGGTTTCTTCATTTTGTTGGGTATAGAAAATATCAAAATCGCCTGCACCCCATCTGTAATCTGAAGACTCTGATACGAAGTAAAAAGTTCTGCTATCTGTATGAATAAATGGTGACTTGTCGCTCTGCGAAGTATTTATAGGTTTACCCATATTCTTTGCTTTTGACCAAGATCCGTCTTCTTGTCTTTTAGAATAGTAGATATCTATTTTTCCATAACCGCCAGGTCGCGCAGAAGCAAAATATAAGGTATTTCCATCTCCAGAAAGAGAAGGTTGAGCTTCCCAAGTTTGAGGACCATTAATGTTTGGACCTAAATTTTCCAGTGGAGACCACGAATAAAATGTTGTATCATAATCTTTCCCCTCTTTTTTAAGAGTGATTGTTTTTCTTTCGTTTTGGGACTTATAAATATCACAATTGAAATACCCTCCGTTTTGAATACATGCACAAATAAACATTTCCTTATTGTTTAGAGATATAGTTGCTCCTCCGTATTTTGGACCTTGGTTGAAAGGCTCTTCCAAAGGAATACCTTTTTCAAAAAAGTCTTTAAAATTCAATCTTATTGAATTGGCTAACACCTGCTCGTGATGTACTGCAAAGTCTCCTTTTACAAACTCGTCATATTCTATGGTATAATATATATGTTCGTTATCAGGAGAAATTACAGGAAGAATTTCGTTTCTTTCTGCTGTTGATATGTTGGTTAATACCTTGGGTTCAAAAGGAACTGGGTTGGAATAGAAATCGCAATAATATTTAGACATTTCCAAAGACGCCTCAACATATTGCTTTTGATCTTTATAATTAATCGCAATTTGTTTTTTATTTTCAGTTGGGAATTTTAAAAATTTTTCAAAATAAACAACTGCTTCACAATCATTTTTTTCCATGTAATATATCAAGCTTAAATAATAAAAAACATCCGCATGATAAGTAGGGCAAAGACTCTCTAATTTTAGAAAATATTTTTTGGGGAAATCCATGGGGTCACCAGAAGTATATTTTCTTCTAAAAGACATTTTAGCGAGTTCCCAAATACATGGAACGCAATCTTCTTCAATTTCAAGAGCTTCTTTAAAAAATTTAACTCTGTTCTTATAATCGTATTTCTTGTAATTTTTACCCTTTAGATAAATTTTTTCAATAGATTTTGGAACTTCTACTTCACATTCTTGACTAAATGAAAGAGAATGAAGAATTAAGCATAGTAAAAAACTAAAAAAAGTATTTATATTATTCAACGACATGGAGTTCATTTTCTGAATAAGCTACTATAGCAGCAACTGAAGCATCACCAGTAACATTAACAGTGGTTCTACACATGTCTAAAATTCTG
>Ga0066605_10002276_pt1 | contig 12281 bp, 13 predicted proteins | sample SaaInlLV_DNA_10m_FD_60385 | JGI IMG/M metagenome (GOLD analysis project Ga0066605, IMG submission 60385) | Marine microbial communities from expanding oxygen minimum zones in the Saanich Inlet - SI075_LV_DNA_10m | ecosystem: Environmental > Aquatic > Marine > Unclassified | place: British... | reverse complement strand
CTAGGCTCACGGGGTATCGCCGCTGTTAGGCTCTGCCTCGAGGGATTCGATCGCATCTCGGAATTCAGCCAGATCCTGAAAGCTGCGATAAACCGAAGCAAAACGGACGTAGGCCACATGATCCAGCATTTTGAGAGAGTCCATCACCAACTCACCAACCTGCAAAGACTGCACCTCTCGCTCACCGGTCGCTCGCAATCGGTGCTTGATTTGATCAATCTCTGCTTCAATGCTCTCCACCGAAACAGGTCGCTTCTCCAGCGCCCGCAATAATCCGGAGCGCAGCTTTTCCTCATCAAATGGCTCACGGCTGCCGTCTTGCTTAATAACACGCGGCAAAACCAACTCTGCCGCCTCATAAGTGGTGAACCGCTCGGTACAACTCAGGCACTCTCTTCGACGACGCACCTGAGCGCCCTCTGCAACCAGACGGGAGTCAATCACTTTCGTTTCATCAGTGCTGCAAAAGGGGCAATGCATAATCGTTTGATTTTTCTCTGCGCAAACCGATTTTCAGCGAGCGTATACCGGCATAGAAGCACACAGCGCCTTAACCTGCTCTCTGATAACTGGGATAACTTGATCCGAGTGTCCCTCCTCCAGCGCCGCCAGCACATCGCAGATCCAACCCGTGAGTTGCTCAGTTTCAGCCTCGCCAAACCCCCGGGTAGTAATGGCGGGTGTTCCTAGGCGCAAGCCGGAGGTCACAAAAGGTGATCGCGGATCGTTGGGGACGGCGTTTTTATTAACGGTGATATAGGCCTCGCCCAAGGCGGCATCGGCATCTTTACCCGTATATTCCTTCCCGATCAAATCCAGCAACATCAGATGGTTGTCCGTGCCACCGGAGACAATTTTATGCCCGCGCGCCATAAAGGTTGCCGCCATTCTCTTCGCATTGAGAACAACCTGCTTCTGATAATCAACGAAGTCGGGCGCCATTGCTTCTTTAAAAGCGACCGCTTTGGCTGCGATGACGTGCATTAAGGGGCCACCCTGCGCGCCCGGGAAAATTGCCGAGTTAAATTGCTTCTCCAATGCTTCATTGGCTCTCGCCAGAATCAGGCCCGAGCGGGGACCACGTAAGGTCTTATGGGTGGTTGTCGTGACCACGTCGGCAAAAGGGATGGGACTGGGATAGATGCCAGCAGCGACCAAACCGGCAACATGCGCCATGTCGACCAGTAAATAAGCGCCCACCTCATCCGCGATCTCTCGGAACCTCGCCCAATCCATGATACGACTGTAGGCGGAGAATCCACCGATGATCATTTTGGGTGAATGCTCCAGCGCGAGTGCTCTCAGGTCGTCGTAGTCGATCAACCCCGTATTTTTATCAATGCCATATTGCACTGCATTATAGATTTTTCCTGAAAAATTAACCGACGCCCCGTGCGTCAAATGGCCGCCGTCAGCGAGGCTCATCCCGAGCACGGTATCTCCAGGTTTCAGCAGTGCCTGGAACACTGCAATATTGGCGCTGGAACCCGAATGCGGTTGCACATTGGCAAAATCGGCACCAAACAACATTTTGGCGCGCTCAATCGCGAGGGTCTCCGCCTGATCGACAAATTCACAACCGCCGTAATAGCGCTTACCGGGATAACCCTCAGCATATTTATTGGTCAGCACAGAACCTTGTGCCTCCAGTACGCGGGGGCTGCAGTAATTCTCTGAAGCGATCAGTTCGATATGCTCTTCCTGGCGAACCGTCTCGGCATGCATCGCGGCCCAAAGTTCCGCATCAAACGCCTCGATCGTTTGTGCGTCTCGGTCAAGGTATTGTGAAAGGTGAGTTGCTGCGTGATTCATGATGCGTTCCTGATTCGGTACACGGGGCCTAGAGGGTGAAATGGAGAACAGAAACCGAAATGTTAGCTGAACGGCGGGCCGACGTCAGGCATTTCTCAGATAAACACTACTTATGACTGTGATTAAGCGTTTACGATAGCTAGATTGTTTCTCGGGAGTACCACGGTGCAGATCGTTAACCGCTTTTTTTGTCACCCCAGCCCAGTCGATAGGGTGTTGTGACCAATTCGTTGAACATAGGTTGGCGTGAGTGGATCACACTTCCGGGCTTGGCGGCACCATGGATCAGAGCCAAAGTCGACACCGGCGCCCGCACGAGTGCCCTGAATGCGCAGAATATTACACAGTTCCAGCGCGGGGCCAATCAATGGGTGAGCTTTATTCTTAAACCCTCACCAGTCGATGGTGACTCAATTGCTTGCGAAATGCCGATCTATGAGTTTCGCGATGTGACAGACTCGGGGGGCAACACGGAACGCAGACCCGTTATTCGCACCGAGATGCTCATTGGCACGCTCCAGTCTATGATCGACATCACCCTAACTGATCGCAGTACAATGCGTTTTTCAATGTTACTGGGTCGCACCGCACTTCCCATAGATGCCTCGGTATGGCCGAGACGCTCCTTCCTTCTTGGCGGCGACCGATTCGCCCCGCCGGGGGCCCCATGAAAATAGGCATACTCTCTAGAAACCCCAAACTCTACAGTACCTCGCGATTACTCGAAGAAGCCATTGCCTCGGGCCATGAATGCAGCGTTATCGATACGCTTAAGTGCTATATGGACATCAGTTCTGCAAAGCCAGCGGTATGGTATCGAGGCAGCCAGCTCGATCGTCTAGACGCCATTATTCCCCGCATTGGCGCTTCGATCACCAACTACGGCACCGCTGTTATCCGGCAGTTTGAAATGATGGACACCTATGCGTTAGTCGGATCAATTCCGCTTGGGCGATCTCGATCCAAGCTACGCGCTCTGCAGTTGCTTTCCCGAAAAGGCCTAGGCATGCCCGCAACTGGGTTCGCCCACGATATTTCTAATACCAGACAGCTCATCAAGCTGGTGGGCGGCGCCCCCGTAGTAGTGAAGTTATTGGAGGGGACTCAAGGGCGTGGCGTCGTGCTGGCAGAGACGGCAAAAGCCGCCGAGTCTGTCATTGAAGCGTTCAAGGAGTTGGGGGCTGATTTTTTAGTGCAGGAATTTATCAAGGAAGCGGGCGGCTCCGACGTACGCTGCTTTGTGATTGGCAACCGGGTGGTAGCGGCGATGGAGCGAACATCAGCGGCGGGAGAATTTCGCTCAAATCTGCATCGTGGCGGAAGCGCCAAACTCACCAAACTTACAGCGGTGGAGCGACGCACAGCACTTAAAGCAGCCCAAACAATGGGCCTGAATGTAGCCGGCGTGGACATTCTGCGATCAGATCGCGGACCTCTGGTAATGGAGGTTAATTCCTCTCCGGGACTGAAGGGGATCGAAGAGGCAACTGGCGTCAATGTCGCCGGAAAGATCATCGAGTTCATCGAGTCGCATGTCCATACCGGAAAGTCTCAGCGTCGCGTCAAAGGGTAGCCGTATGCTGAGAACTAACACCCGAGTCGCTGAAACGGCAGCTCATTTTAAAATTGGCGGCACTGTCATCGCACCCGGCGAGGCGAAGACCGTTGAAATCCCAGTGGCACCCACCTACGCGCACGATGACCTCGCCATATCGGTGCATGTGATCCACGGCAAACGGGCGGGTCCAGCCCTTTTCGTTTGTGCGGCCATTCACGGTGACGAAATAAATGGGATCGAAATTATTCGTCGTCTTATCAAACGCATTGACGTCCGTAAGCTCCGTGGAACCCTACTGGCGATACCCATCGTGAACGTCTACGGCGTCATTTCTCACTCGCGCTACTTACCCGACGGTCGGGACCTCAACCGAAGCTTTCCGGGCTCGGCCACAGGATCTCTGACGGGACGGGTGGCACATACATTTATGCAGGAGATCGTGGCTCTTTGTACTCATGGCATCGACTTGCATACCGGCGGTAGACATCGCAGCAACTTCCCACAGATACGGGCCGAACTCCACGATCCCGAGGTGCGTGCCATGACTGAGGCATTTGGTGCGCCACTGGTGATCGATTCGGCGGTGCGTGACGGCTCTTTGCGACAGTGCGCTACCGAACTTGGGGTGCCGGTTATCCTTTATGAGAGTTGTGAGGCCCTGCGTTTTGACGAGGTTCATATTCGTGCGGGCGTAAAAGGTGTGGTCAACGTTATGCGCCACTTGGGTATGGTGCGAAAAAGTCGCGCTAAACAAAGGCAGACACCGATCTTTAGCCGACAGACTCAATGGCTGAGGGCGCCGGCTAGTGGCATCCACCGGATGCTGATGCCACTGGGAGCGCAAGTCACCGAGGGCCAGGTCATCGGCCTGATTGCCGACCCGCTGGGCATTGAAGAAACCGAGGTGAGAGCGCCAATGGCGGGCGTCATCATTGGGAGATCCAACTTACCACTGGTCTATGCGGGAGACGCCCTGTTCCATATTGCTGACATGCACGAGGAGGCCGTGTTTGAGGTTGAATCATTTCACGAGCAGTTAATGCCCTCAGATTATCAGCCCTCAGAAGACGACCCTAGTAGTGCGCCCATAGCCATCTGAGATCGCCCCATCTCGGACTGCTGTAGATCGAGTATGAGAGGCGACCGTGAATTATTGCGATGGGGAAACCACGTGCGATTCGATAACATCGCAGCTTAGCTTGAAGACGCTCCGCTCGGCGCCTCAAGATCAAAGGCCTAGAGGATGGGCGAACCACGCCACACCACACCACATTCACCTAGCAGGCACAGGGAAACGCACGTAATGGCGAAAAAGTTCATGACATTTAGGCATTGGAAAACCAACGAGGTTAAAACCATTGAGTTCCGCGATGCCGATGTGCCAGTGAACCCAGGGAGTGAGCGAGTTGTTGTGTGGAACGAAACGGAACAAAAATTGGAAGATGTGATTAAGTCCACGATTGTGGCGATCCGAGAGGAATAACACGCCTATCCTCCTCAACCAGCATTAGGCGGGTAGGCATATCATTCAGTACACTCGCCATCACTAATATTTCATAACCCCTGAGGATGGATGCACTCTCCATCCTTACAGCCGTCCTTTAAGGGAGACATATCTTGGCGCAATACGTTTACACCATGAACCGCGTGGGAAAAATTGTCCCCCCCAAAAAAGAGATTCTGAAAGACATATCGCTGTCGTTTTTTCCAGGCGCCAAAATAGGTGTCCTCGGCCTGAACGGGGCGGGCAAGTCCACTCTGCTGAAAATCATGGCTGGAATAGACACTGATATCCTCGGTGAAGCGCGCCCACAGCCCGATATCAAAATCGGTTATCTGGCCCAGGAACCGCAGCTCAACCCTGATAAAACTGTGCGAGGGAACGTCGAGGAAGGCGTGCAAGACGCCATCGATGCACTGTCCGGGCTAGAAAAAATATACGCTGATTACGCGGAACCCGACGCCGATTTTGACGCGCTAGCCAAAGAACAGGCCCGCCTTGAGGATGTCATTCAGGCAAAGGACGCGCATAACCTCGACACCCGACTCGAAATCGCAGCCAATGCACTGCGGTTGCCCCAGTGGGAAGCCAGTGTGGAAACACTTTCAGGCGGAGAAAAACGTCGCGTTGCGCTCGCGCGACTCCTCCTCTCCGAGCCGGATATGTTGTTACTGGATGAGCCCACCAACCACCTTGATGCCGAGTCTGTCGCCTGGTTGGAGCATTTTTTGGAGGATTTCCAAGGCACGGTTGTGGCCATCACACACGATCGATACTTTCTCGACAACGCCGCGGGTTGGATCTTGGAGCTCGACCGAGGTCGTGGAATCCCCTACGAAGGCAACTACTCCAACTGGCTGGAAACCAAAGAAAAGAGACTTGAGCAAGAACAACGCCAGGAGGCGTCGCATCAGAAAGCCATCAAGGCCGAATTGGAGTGGGTACGCTCTAACCCCAAAGGGCGCCAGGCAAAAAACAAGGCTCGCCTGCAACGTTTCGAAGACCTTAACTCGCAAGAATTTCAGACTCGTAACGAGACTAACGAGATCTATATTCCCCCTGGTGCGCGTCTGGGAGACAAGGTAATCGAGGTCAGCGGCCTACGTAAAACCTTTGGTGATCGTCTACTGTTTGAGGACGTCAATTTTGTCGTGCCAAAAGGCAGTATCGTGGGGATCATCGGTGCTAACGGCATGGGAAAATCTACACTGTTTCGCATATTGATGGGTTTGGAAACTCCCGATGGCGGAGACGTCGTTGTCGGCGATACCGTCGAACTTGGTTACGTTGATCAGTCTCGAGATGATCTGGACGGCAGCAAGACGGTTTGGGAAGAAGTGTCAGACAGTCTCGACATCATCCGCATTGGTAGCTATGAAATACCCTCAAGAAGCTACGTGGGTCGATTTAACTTTAAAGGGTCTGACCAGCAGAAATTTGTCAAAGATCTCTCCGGGGGCGAGCGGAATAGACTGCATCTGGCAAAGCTACTAAAGCAAGGTGCCAACGTGCTTCTTCTTGATGAACCCACCAATGACCTGGATATCGAGACATTACGAGCACTAGAGGAAGCCTTGTTGGCTTTCCCCGGTTCAGCGCTGGTGATTTCTCACGATCGGTGGTTCCTCGATCGCATCGCTACACACATCCTGGCTTACGAAGACGACGGCGGCGTGGTGTTCCACGAAGGCAACTACACAGACTATGAGGAAGATCGACGACAACGCGTTGGCGCCGACGCAGCCGTACCCAGCCGGGTGAAACATCGCAAACTGAAGTGATAATCGACAGTCGCTCGCATGCGTGGCGGCTTCAACATGAACTATGTAGCTTCAGGAACAGGCATCCAGCGCCTCCGATAATCGTGCTACCGGAATCACTTTGAGGTTGGGGATAGGTTTTTTTGGGGCATTGGACTTGGGTACGATCGCCACCTTAAAGCCGTGCTTGGCGGCTTCGGCCAGCCGCTCCTGACCACTGGCAACCGGACGAATTTCGCCTGAGAGACCGACCTCACCAAATACTACCCAGTCCCTTGGAAGCGTGCGATTTCGCAAACTCGACACCACCGCCAACAACAAAGGAAGATCCGCAGAGGTCTCCATCACACGAACGCCTCCTACAACATTGGCAAATACGTCCTGATCACCGACATGAATCCCACCGTGGCGATGCAGCACTGCTAGCAACATGGCCAAACGATTCTGCTCAAAGCCGACCGTGACCCGCCGCGGGTTGCCCAAGGAACTGTCGTCCACCAACGCTTGAATCTCTACCAACAACGGGCGGGTCCCCTCCCAAACTACGACAACGGTAGTGCCCGGGGCTGAGTATTCAGAGCGATCCAGAAAAATAGCCGAGGGGTTGGAGACCTCCTTCAGGCCACCATCGGTCATGGCGAAAATGCCCAGCTCGTTCACAGCGCCAAACCGGTTTTTCTGGCCTCTGAGCGTGCGGTAACGAGAATCATGATCTCCCTCGAGCAATATGGAGCAGTCAATCATGTGCTCAAGCACCTTGGGGCCCGCCAAACTGCCATCCTTAGTGACATGACCCACCAGTATGAGCACGGTCCCCGTTTGTTTGGCATAACGCGTGAGCTGTGCTGCGCAGTCCCGCACCTGGGACACGCTGCCTGGGGCAGAAGTCAGCGTCTCGCTATGGACCACCTGTATGGAATCCACTACCAATATCGCCGGCTTGAGTGCCTCTGCCGAGGCCAGAATTGCATCCACATCTGTCTCGGCAAGCAGTTGCAACTCATCAGAGGGAAGCCCCAGCCGTTTTGCCCGCATCGCGATTTGTCCGGGAGATTCTTCTCCCGTCACATAAAGCGCGGTATACCGGGCCGCCAGACGACACAGTGTCTGCAGTAAAAGCGTGCTTTTACCTGCACCGGGATGCCCACCGATCAGAATACTGGATCCGGGGACAAGGCCGCCTCCAAGTACCCGATCAAATTCTTCAAATCCCGACCCCATCCGTGGCAAATCGCTCACTGCCACATCCGCCAATTTTTGTACCGGCGCAAGACTGCCCGCAAAACCAGTGTGCCGCACATTACGTCCACTAGAAGCGCGTTTGCCGGCTGGGGCACTCAAACGGATTTCAGTAAGGGTATTCCAAGCATGGCACTCGCCACACTGTCCCTGCCACTTAGGATAATCTGCCCCACAATCGTTACAGACAAACGCTGTTTTTGCCTTGGCCACGCGAAACTCCAGAGAACCTGATGGTAGAGGCTGTATTCATCCAGGTAAGCCGGTATCCTATCAGACCGTCCACTCTTTAACGCATCCGATGCAATCCGGCTCCCTCATTCCCGATCGCCAACTGACCTTCTCTCCGGAGCTGGCCGCTACTATTGGGCTTGAGGAAGCCGTGCTGCTTCAAGAAATCGGTGGGCTACTGAAGGGCCAAGCAGGCTGGATGACAATCAACTTGCATGATGTACAGAAGAATCTGCCTTTTTGGTCCACAGCGTATATTAGCGATCTGATTGAAAAGCTGACGGATCTGGGAATTCTGGCGCAAGCACCGCACCCCGAACCGCAAATGACCATGCTGGCCGTTGCCAATACCATGAGCGGAGAACGCGCTGCCAACCCCAGCCCGCAAGCGGACCCGGGGCCGAACCAACACCATGGCTATTCACTCACCACGCCCTGGCTGCCCGATCGCGCCATTATTGACCTGCTGATACTCAACCACGGTATGAGCGAAGCATTTATTGATGAAGTCAGGCAGAACTTCATTCCCGACTCCGCCAGAGAGATCGAAACCCAGTTCAGGCAATACGTGCTGTCGCAATGGCGTAATCGGCAATCGCAATACAATACCTTCAAGATCAGCGCACCCTCGCCATTTGGCAAAGACTGGGTCCCCAGTCAGGATGCGTTAGAGGTTTTGGCACAAGCGGGTATCGACGCGGCTTTTGCAAACAGTGTTCGGGCAGAGTTCGTGTTGTATTGGAGTGAGCGCGGTGGTGCGCCCAAAGAGATTAATAGTCGATTCGTAGAGCATGTCAGGCGTCGCTGGTTGCGACATACGAGCCAGATCCAGCACAGCACCGAGCCCAGCCGTATCTCCCGCAATTGGCAGCCCGACCTGGCGGTCTACGACACACTTCGCCTCGCGGGTATCAACGAAGAGTCGGCTCGGGCGTTGTTGCCTGAGTTCATCATGTATTGGTTGGACAGTAATGAGGTGCATACCTCATGGAACAGTAAATTTTTGCAGCACGCAAAACGCCAGTGCCGGGCAGCAACTGAGGGAGATCAGCATGGTGGGGAAAAAGGACGCAGTAACACTGGCGCAGGCTATCGTTCAAAAGACCGAAGCCTCAGCGACGATCTCACCGACACCAGCTGGGCCAACTGACACTGCCCCCCAGCCCGAGCCCCAGGTGGTCGAGGCGATCAACCAGGTGTTTGCCCTGTTTCGCCTCAACTACCATAACCAGTATTACGCTGCCTGGAGCGACGCCGAGCAAGTGAAACAGGTCAAACGGCTCTGGTTAGAGGCATTGGCGTCTTATCCCACGGCCGTAATTCTACGCGCCGCACAACACGCAATCGAAAACAGCGATTATCTACCCACCCTGAACAAAATGATCGATTCCTGCCGGTTCTGCCTCAGTGACCTTGGTCTTCCCTCGCCCTACGATGCCTATCGGGAGGCCTGCCTTGCGCCGTCTCCGAAAGTAGAGGCGGCATGGCAACACCCTGCCGTATATCTGGCCGGGCGGGACAGTGATTGGTTTTTTCTCGCCAACGAACCTGAGACCAAAACCTGGCCTATCTTCAGGGGCCACTACGAACGCTGGGCCAATCGCGCAGCGCAGGGCGAAGTGCTTCAAGGCCCAGAGAGATTGGCGATTGCGCCACCGGATACATCTCTTCCTAGTGTGGAAGAACAAACCAGCAATCTAGCCAGGCTGAGGAACGAGGTCGGTCTGTAACTAGGTGGCGTTGTCGGCGTGCCCATGCCAACCTTGGATGGCGTTGACCAATCGTTGCGACTGATCACACATCATTTCATGCTTAAGGGTAACCAACCCATAATCTGCCTCGGCACAGGCCGACTCCAGCTCCCGCGCAATAGACGACAACATCATGGCATGGAGATTGGCGCTGGTACCCTTAATGCGGTGAGCGATCTGCTGCAGTGCTTCGGTGTCCTGCTCTAAAACCGCCCGCTTACTCGCATCGACGTCAGTGACTAACTCTTCCAGAAACGTGCTCAATAGGCTTGCCACCACTTCGCGCTTCCCGCCCAGCATCTCAATGAGCGCAGCAAAATCGATGGGTGCCATAGGATGACTCATACCGCACTCCCAACTATCCAGACAGCGACGCCAACGGGCAGCGCTGCAAGTTTACACCTCAATAGCCGGCATAGTCGCCGCGCGCGAGATTCTCGAAACGGGTGAATTCTCCCTGGAAGGCCAAACGACAAGTGCCGATGGGGCCGTTACGCTGCTTGCCTATGATAATTTCAGCGACACCTTTATCGGGCGAGTCTTCGTGATACACCTCGTCACGATAGATAAACATCACTACATCAGCGTCCTGCTCTATCGCACCGGACTCTCGAAGGTCGGAGTTAACGGGGCGCTTATTGGGCCGTTGCTCGAGGGCGCGGTTGAGTTGTGAAAGTGCCACCACCGGACACCGAAACTCTTTAGCAATCGCTTTGAGGTTGCGTGAAATCTCAGAAATTTCTGCTGTCCGCCCTTCTCCCGCACCCGCCACTCTCATCAGCTGAAGGTAATCGACCATGATCATCGCAAGATCACCGTGCTCTCGTGAAAGTCGTCGTGCTCTCGCCCGCACTTCAGTCGGTGTCAAAGCCGGCGTGTCGTCAATGAAGATAGAGGTGTCTTTGAGCTTTGCCATGGCCGAGGAGAGTTTAGGCCAGTCATCCTGCTGGAGCTTGCCCGTTCTGAGTCGCGATTGATCAATTTTGCCCAGCGAGGACATCATTCTGACTACCAATTGCTCTGCGGGCATCTCCATAGAGAAAACCACAATAGGCTTTTCTGTGTGCGCCGCTGCATTCTCGACAAGATTCATGGCAAAACTGGTTTTTCCCATTGAAGGTCTTCCAGCAACAATAACCAGATCAGATGGCTGCAAGCCCGAAGTCTTCTTATCAAGATCAATAAAACCCGTTGTCAGGCCCGTAATGTCCCCACCGGTGTTGTAAAGCTCCTCGATTCGCTCCAACGCGCCAGTGAGGAGTGGTGCCATGCCTCTGGGACCACCTGTTTTTGGGCCGCTTTCCGACACCGTCATAATGAGGCGTTCCGCCTCATCCACCAGCTCTTCTGCACTCCGGCCTTCAGGATTAAACCCAGCAGTAGCAATATCTTGTGCAGCACCGATCAGTTTTCTGAGCAGGGCGCGCTCTCTTACTGCTCGGGCATAAGCGCTGACATTGGCCGCGGTGGGGGTTTGCTCAACAAGATCCGTCAGATAAGTGTGGCCACCTGCGGCATCTAACTCACCCGTAGCCAGTAAGCGATCCGCTACCGTAATGACATCAATGGGTTCGTTACGATCAACCAGCAGGGCGATCTGGCGAAAGATGGCGCGATGCTCTGGCCGGTAAAAATCCCCCGCATCCACCAGTTCCGCAATGGCGTCCCAACTTTCGGGTGCCAGCAAAATGCCGCCAATCACGGATCTCTCAGCTTCAACTGACTGGGGCTGCATGCGGATGCGCGCGATATCCGCATCCTGAGATTTAAGCGACTCCAAGAGCTAACCTTCTTTGTGACACATCAAACACATGCCATGGGTGCGAGTGCTGGACTATCAGCCGCAACTCCACCGGACTTAATCAGACTGGTTAGAGTACCTGCGACAGGTAAGACACGCCAGCAGATATCGGGGAGGAGCCGTCGGGGCATCTGCCCCGACAAGTCTTACTCGGCGACGATGTTAATCGCCACAGAGGCTGTCACCTCAGCGTGGAGCTGGATCATGACCTCAAACTCGCCAAGCTCACGAATGACGCCCTCAGGTAACCGCACTTCTGCCTTGTCGACTTCACATCCGGCCGCGGTCAAGGCTTCAGCAATGTCGCGAGTCCCCACCGAACCGAAGAGTTTGCCCTCCTCACCCGCAGTGGCCGCGATATCGATCGATCCAAGAGCCGACATGGCATCCCCACGGGCAGCAGCAGCAGCGAGGGTCTCAGCAGCAGCAGTCTCCAATTCAGCACGTCGCGCCTCGAACTTTGCTACGTTATCGCCAGTAGCAGGCACCGCTTTCCCCTGAGGGATTAGAAAATTGCGTCCATAACCAGGTTTGACATCAACTTTGTCTCCGAGCGCACCCAGATTGCCAATGTTCTCAAGCAAAATGACTTCCATCGTTTCTTCCTCTACTCCCCGACTTGCCTTAC
>Ga0066605_10002272_pt1 | contig 12289 bp, 10 predicted proteins | sample SaaInlLV_DNA_10m_FD_60385 | JGI IMG/M metagenome (GOLD analysis project Ga0066605, IMG submission 60385) | Marine microbial communities from expanding oxygen minimum zones in the Saanich Inlet - SI075_LV_DNA_10m | ecosystem: Environmental > Aquatic > Marine > Unclassified | place: British... | reverse complement strand
TGCTCAGGCCTATCCACCAGGAAGTGCAAATGCCCAAAAGGCCGAATTTCAAGCTAAAAAGCTCAGCCAATAACTTTAAAGCTTTTTCGAATACCAAAGGCGACCCCACGGGGTCGCCTTTTTTTATACACTTCTAAGAATATCATGGAGTTTGAGGCACTCTCCATAGAATGAGCGACCCGTCTCAACCCAAGCTATGGCTTTTGACATAAATATCCTAAATGACTGTGATTGGGCGGATAATTCTCCGCCCAACCTCATGACCCTCAGCGAAGTGATGGTCGCTCTCGAAGAGGCCTTGAGCGAAAGCTCTCTCTCTCTTCCTGAAAACTACTGCGGAGCCGAAACAGCCTTCGAAGGGATGATGTTCGAAGAGGTTCCCTCCTCAGAACTACTACCTCTTTATCAAAGCCTAGCAGAAGAAACCAGTTCCAAAGGGTCCCTAGAGTATTCACAAGATGATCTTGAAAAACTCTACCTTCCCATTCTTAATCTCCTAAAACCTCAGAAGTCCGAACAAGAATCTACTGACTCAAACGGAGAAACTCACCTTGTCTTGAATGAAGAAGCCGAGCGAGTTGATCTTCTCAACTTCATAGAAGAAGCTGTTGAGCAGGTCACCCAATTGGAAAATCTCCTACCAGACCTAAATCAGAAAAAAACAAATGGAACCTTTCTCAATGAACTATTTCGTAGGATTCATACGGTAAAAGGAGCCTCCGGCTTTTTTGGATTTAACCAACTCACACACATCTCCCATGAACTCGAAAATGTCATGGACCGTGGTCGAAACGGAAAAGTCGATATCGATGACGAAGTTGTGAATGTCTTGATTCGAGGTGCAGCTTGGATGTCCCAACACCTCCAATCCATTCAAGTTTCTGTTGAGGCCTTAGACCTTCCTGGTGAAACTCGGATTGATAAAGGAAATTCCGATCCAATCCACTATGGATGCTTAGCCGTTCTCTCTCGACAAAATGTCGAACTGGAGATGGAAAAAGTTGAAACAGAACAAGAGTCCAATCAAGAGTCTCAAATCAGCATCGCTCAATCCCACCTCGATCAATTCATCTCAGATGTTGGAGACCTACTAAATCTAGCCCACATCTTCAAACACTCCGAGACCACCCTCAATTCATCGGGCATGGTTCGTGATGAAGTCCAAAGATTTAAACAGAACTTTTTTGCCCTTGAAGAGAAGACCGATAGTCTTCAAAAACGCCTCATGCAACTTAGGCGAGTCAAGGTTGAAAACCTACTTCAAAAGGTCCCTAAAATCGTCTATAAGCTCGCCCAAGTGGTTAGTAAAAAGGTTAGGGTCGAAACCATTGGCGAAGATGTTGAAATTGACAGAAGTATGCTTGAAGTGCTGGAAGCACCTTTTGTTCACATCCTCCGAAATTCACTCGACCACGGATTTGAAACTCCCCATGAAAGACTTGAGGTCGGCAAACCTGAAGAGTGCCTCCTAAAAGTAGAAGTCAGTGCAACTCAAAACTTAGTTAAAGTTGCCATCGATGATGATGGAAGAGGCATTAACGGTGATGTCGTTGCCAGCAAGGCCATTGAAAAAGGAGTCGTCACTGAAGCCCAGGTCGAAATGATGACAAGCCAACAAAAACAGGAATTGGTTTTCATGCCTGGCTTTTCAACTCGAGAACAGGCAACTGAAATCAGTGGACGAGGAGTCGGGATGGATGTGGTTCGCAGTAAGATCCTCGAATGCGGAGGATCTTTTGCCCTAAGTTCTGAACTCGGAAAGGGAACCCGCCTAGAGCTTAGCCTACCCATTGCCGCCACCATCGCCACCCGAAGTATTCTCCGAGCTAGAATAGGAACCCAGTGGTTTAGCGTACCCATGGACAAGGTCGACTACCTATCATCCATCTCTCCTAAAGTTGATAAACTCCCACGCTCTGGAGCTTTAGAGCTGTTTCCATTTCGTGGGCACCACATCCCTGTTGTTCAAATGGGAAAAGTCTTCGGCATCAACCCCGATGGAGATGATGATTTTCGATCCTTCATCGTCATTCAAGAAAAAGGCTTTCACTTTGCCGTGGAAGTCGATGAATTTAATGAATTCGAAACCCATGTGATGCAGAATTTTCTTGAAGGTCACTTCGACGACACCCCCTTTGAGTCCGCAGCTGTCCTAGGAGACGGCTCTATCTGCCTTTTGATCTCATTTGAAAAGATCATCTCATTATGTGGCCTCAACCCAGAAAGTATCGCCTTGGGTATCGAAACTGACGCGCATTCAATCCAACCGATCCATCAACAAGATGAAACCATCACCTTGGTCGTTCAACCTGGACTAGAAAGTATGCGAGTCTCCTTTGACATGGGAGCTATCGTTCGGATCGAAACTTTTAACCCCGATTCTCACCAAACCTTGAAGGGAAAAAGAATCTACAAAAGCTCTATGGGACTCATGCCCTATTACGAGATGTGGGAATTCGGACTAGGCGATCCAATAACGACACAGGAATCCATCGGCACGATCCTCATGATCCAACTCGAAGGAAAGGTGATCGCGCTGGGAGTCCATGCCATCGTCGATATGTACTCTGGCTTGCTTCGTTCCTTAGGACCAACTCGCCTCCCTTGCACCACCGACTCCTGGGAACACAACGACCATCTTGTCGCCATGGTGGATATTGAGGCTTTGGGAGAAAGGCTAGGACTGAAACTTCAGCCAGCTTTGAGTGCTGCAAACCTTTAGCCCTTTAGCCTGAGACAAATCACCTAGGGGTTAAATGCAATCCCTTCTCGTCGAACTGTAACTGCTGAAGGTGACCAAAGAGAGTCTCCAGAATGGGAGCTTGCCCCCCAAATTTTGATAAAATATCGATCTCCTTTTGCCATTGATTTCCCGTTAGAGCCTCCAAAGGTAGACCCATCATTTCAGCCGACAAAAGCTGAAGATAAGGCCGACCACCTCTCAAATTAATCTTAACTTCGGCATGAAAAGGGATCTGCTGGCCCATAGGAAGTGAAGACAGCACCTTTGAGAAGCTTCCACCTTCAGTTTCCAACCCAGGTAGTTCATCAGGTATAGGCAAGTTTCCCAGAACTTGGATTCGGTCCTGCGCAAACCGAACTTGAAAAAGATGGTTTCCAAGCTCTAAATTTGAAAGTAAAGAGCTGACCTCCCGACCCGAAAAAGTGACTGGAGCCAACTCTGGCTCATTTTGTAGGTTCGTTTGAACCGGTGAAACCACTCCCCCTTTCCCCCTTCGAAGAGTCTCCACTTTCGACTCAAATACTTTCTTTTCTTGGGCACTAAACACTACAGGTTCAATCTCGTGAGGACTAACACTGTCCATCACTTTCCAAAAGGTGAAAGCGATAACGCCTCCAACAAAGATCATCACCCCTAAGCAGCCTAAGCTTCCATAAAAGAGACAACCTCTGCTTTTCTTCACAACTTCGCCTTCGGCAGGCATTGAAATAGGGGCTTCGCTCATGGTTACTTATTATGATGTTGAATAAAACAATTATAGTTTAATAATTTTTTGACTATTATCAAAAATAAACTATTCTTTAATCCTCTCAAGACCTACAGAAAACCCTCCATCGGCTTCATCGATGATTCGCCGCAAAATGAAACGCCCTCGTTCACAAAGAAGTATATCTCCAGATCGCGGCAGTGCGGAAGCACGACCATCTGAAGTTAGCATGCCCCCAAGTCCCTCAAGGCTCTCATCTCTCAAGTTCATCAAGTACACCTCAGACTCATCTCTCTCTATACGCACTTCAAAGTTAACATCCACTTCAATCGGAACCCTCACACTCCGGCGAAGTAAATCTCCACGCTTATGAAGGCACTCATACAAGGTCGACAAACACTCAGGAGCTAAGTCAATTACAAAACTCCCGTTGAACATATCGCCATCCACCTCAAGGAGAATACTTAAACTGATGAGTTCCTCCCTAGGCGTGTCATGTGAACCCAAAGAGGGTATAGAGCACTCTACCTCTCCCTGGCAAAGACTAGAGATAAAACCCATGATTCCCTTTGTTAGAATATCACAAAGCTCTCTATCTATTTCTTTAGGTCGAAAGGCCGCTTCCCACTTTTTAGCAAGGTCACTTCGTTGTTTATTCCCAAAGGACATAAAACACTGCCCTTCCAAGTCCCCTCCGAGCTTCACGCTGAGAAACGTCTCATCTGGCTTAAAGGAAGTTGATGTCTTCACCATGTGAAAAGACACCGGCGACTCCGTTTTCTCTTTTAATAAGTCAGCTGCCTTATCCAATCCAATTTGAATAAAAGGCTCGACCTTTTGGATGTTCGAACTATCAAACATGATGATTAAGGATAAAAACCAAGGGAAATAGATATTATCCCCATGGTGAATAATCCAATAAATCTTTCATGCCTTTTTAGAACTTGTCTCAAGGGGATGATCTTAAAGCCACCATCTATTCCCTGGATGCATAGATATCGACCCACTTCAACGAGGCGATATTTTAAAGTTCTGATTTGGGTATTACAAAAAAACCCCAGAGCCTTAACAGCCCTGGGGTTTTGAATAAATTTAAAAGGTCTTCTTAGCCGAAGTACTCTTCGAGGCCTTCATTCGTTGGCTTCATCGACTTTTCACCTTCCTTCCAGTTGGCAGGGCAGACTTCGCCATTGGTTTCAAAATAAGACAAAGCATCAACCATACGAACAGCTTCATCAATGTTACGGCCCAAAGGCAAATCATTAACAACTTGATGACGAACAACACCTTCTTTGTCGATCAGAAAAAGTCCACGATAAGCAATGCCTGCGCCATCAACCAAAACGTCGTAATCAGCAGAGATCGTCTTATTTAAGTCAGATACGAGTGGGTAGGTGACACCTTCGATTCCACCTTTAGCTTTAGGAGTATTTACCCAAGCAAAGTGAGAGAATTTAGAGTCAACAGAAACACCTACAACTTGAACACCGCGCTTCTCAAATTCTGAGAGTTTGTCTTGGAAAGCATGAAGCTCTGTGGGGCAGACAAATGTGAAGTCCAAGGGGTAGAAGAAGAGAACGACATATTTTCCCTTAAGAGCGGAGAGAGAGTACCCCTCTTCGATCGCGCCATTAACAACGGCATCAGCCTTAAAATCAGGAGCTTGTTGTCCTACGAGTACAGCCATGGATTAACCTCTTTGAATTTTGAGAATAGGCCATGATTACAAAGGGGGCAAACAACACGCAAGTGCGTCTTCTCACAGAAAAATCTAGATTTGATTCAGTCTAGAATCTTCGTGATTTTCTCGCGTAATTCTTCAAAAGATTCAAGTCCTTTAAAGGCTGGAAAGTCATCTAAGACGTTTTGCGGCGCCCTAAAAAAACAAGCATGATCTGCCTCTTGGATCATACCCGTATCGTTATATGAGTCACCCGTCGCAAAGGTTTTAAAATTCAGTTCCCTAAAAGCCTTCACTGCTTTAGTTTTAGGGTCCTTCAAGCGAAGTTGGTAATCTTTAATCATGCCCTCTTCAATCACTAAATTATGACAATAGAGGGTAGGCTGACCGAGAAGAGGCATCAGTGGCTTTACAAATTCATAAAAAGTGTCCGAGAGCACCGTCACCTGACAGACACCACGACACCAATCGAGAAATTCTCTCGCCCCTTCCACAGGCTTGATTTCTGCAATCACCTCCTGAATCTTGTCGATCCCAATGGAATGCTCCTTCAGAATCTTCAGGCGGTACTGCATCAATTCATCGTAATCTTTGATATCTCGTGTGGTGAGCTTGAGATCCTCAATGCCTGTGATCTTGGCTACCTCAATCCATATCTCTGGAAGGAAAACCCCCTCCATATCAAAACATGCCATCAACACTCGAAAACCTCATCAAAGTGCTCGCAGAATTTTTCCAACTCAGCCTTTGGAAGCTCATTTACGCCGGCAGCTGAGGCTCGTCCTCCACCAGTTGGAAAACGAGAAGCAAGTTCGTCAGCTCCCTCTGGGCGGTTTTTAGGAGCCCTAATACTAACTCGGTAGCCTTCTTCATGATCTAAATGAGTGAAAATGGCATGGGCCAAATCGGGCTCTTGACCGACCTTCTCGTTGCTAAATAGCCCTGACATTCTTCGACTAGCAGCTCCCGGGGGAAGCAAAGTGATTTCACCAGATGTGCTCAAATGTAATGTTTCTGAACCCCCCAATACTTCTTCGTCTGAAGCCTTCTGCTCTGCTATCTGTGAAAAAATACCTGAAGACGCCATATATTCGAAAGGGTCAGCATAAGGAAGAAGGTCCTCGGCCACTTCCACTGGCCAAGCAGCTAAATCTTCTCGGCTCTCCCCGTAGCCATTATAATTAAGAGTTTCCCCCAACGCTTGGAGCTGTCTTAGCTGATCTGACTTCAAGCCCCCCTCAAGCCCCAATGCTTCAGCTACCTCCCTAAGATTATCTCCAAATGCTCCCGCAACGGCCCACCCTAGAGTCGCTTCTCCTAAATGATGATAAACGATCAAGGATGTACAAGTTTTGGGAGAAAGGTCGATGTGAGTTTTGAGTCCCGAGACATCTTGAATATCTCCCTTTCGGTGGTGATCAAACCACTCTATCTCAACACCATTTTCAAGTAGTTGATCCACCTCGCTTCGATTGCTGTCCAGTGAAATATCGAAAATGGATAAAGACTTTATCGATTTCTCACCGATGATCTGCCGACATAGTTTCACGTCCCTTTTAACTCCAGACACCAAAAGTGTCTCTTTCAAAGGATGAACTAGTCGATACTGATGTCGCGCGAGGATACCATCGGCATCTCCGTTAAAGAGGTCTGCGTGCAATACTTAGTCCTGATAAGGAGATTCAAACTCGGCTTTCGGATAACCTTCACGCTCATGGATTGAAGTTAAATCACCTCCTTGAACTCCTCGTTCACTAACGGGCACACCCATTGCATGAAAACCATTATCAACATACACGACAGAGCCAGTGATCGAAGCTGATAAGGATGAGCAGAGAAAAGCCGCTGTGTAGCCGACATCCATTGACGTCAAAATCTTAGGCAAAGGTTGGTTACGGGTGCTATAGTCGAGAATACGATCGATAAAACCTATCGCTTTCGCTGCTCTAGAACCCAGTGGGCCAGCAGATATGGTATTCACTCTGAAACCATAGGCTCGACCACATTCATAGGCTAGATAGCGAGTGTCTGATTCCAAAGCAGCCTTGGCCGTTGACATTCCTCCACCATACCCAGGTATGGTTCGCTCACCAGCCAAATAGGTCAACGATAGAGCTGAACCTCCAGCCTTGAGAAGTGGGCCGAAATGCTGACACATACTCACCATGGAGTAAGCACTAGCAGAGATCGCCGCTAAATAACCATTTCGACTTGTTTCTAGTAAAGGGTTCTTTACCTCTGGGCCATTAGCCAAGCTGTGAATCATGAAATCAAGTTTCTCCCCTCCAAGTTCTTCCTTGAGGGCCTCGGCAACTTCTTTGATCGTGAAGACATCAAATTCCCTGTACCGCTTGTCATCTCTAATCTCTGAGGGAACAGATTCCATTGTATCGTAAACTGCATCGAGAGGGAAAATTTTCTTGAACTCCATCTTCCTGCCGTCTTCAAGGGTCATGGCCTCATCAAACTTCCCTTTTTCTAACATCTTCGTGAAAAGATTGTAGACCGGAGGCCAAGTTCCGACGTAAATATCTGCTCCGGCCGAATAGAGGGCCTTGGCAATGGCAAATCCAAAACCCTGATCGTCGGCGATGCCAGCGATGAAAGCTTTTTTACCTCGTAGGTCAATGGACAGCATAATAGCCTTGAATTTTAAAAACTGAAAACAACAAAATTGTTACCGATGTTCCTCTTTTTCAAGGGTCGGAACCTTGTAAATGATGATATTTCCTTAACCTCTGCCCCTCCTTTGCGCCCGTAGCTCACCCGGATAGAGCGCAGCTTTCCTAAAGCTGAGGTAACAGGTTCGAGTCCTGTCGGGCGTATTTTCGCGGAGCGACATGAGTCAGGATGTGACACGGCAATTGGTCAAAAGGGCGCTTTTCCCCCTCGTATTGGGCGCGGGCCTCGTGCTCCTCGCTCGAGGACTCCCCTATGAACGCCAAGTTGAAGGGCAGGGGCCGCCCGTCCAAATAGCTCCTGCTCCAAGCCTCCCTCAGGGGCATTATCTTCCCGATGAAATCAACAATGTGGAAGTTTTTCGCCGAGTCTCCCCCTCTGTCGTCTACATTTCATCTATCGCGCTCAAGCGCTCATTTTTCTCCTTTGATGTCTATGAAATTCCTCAAGGGGCTGGGACAGGCTTTATTTGGGACAAAAAGGGGCACATCGTCACCAATATGCACGTCATCCAAAACGGGAATCGCTTCACCGTTCGAACACTCGATCAGAAAGTCTATCACGCAAAAGTTGTTGGGGGAGACCCCCACAAGGACCTTGCCGTCTTAAAAATTGAAGCCCCAGAAAATTTATTACTTCCCGTTGATCTAGCCCGCCAAGATATTCCCCTTCTCGTTGGCCAAAAAACCATTGCCATCGGCAACCCCTTCGGCTTGGACCACACCCTCACCACTGGAGTTGTCAGTGCCCTCGACCGCGAAATGACCGCCCTTTCTGGCCTCAAAATCTTTGGCGTGATCCAAACCGATGCTGCCATCAACCCCGGAAATTCAGGAGGTCCCCTCCTCAATGCCCACGGCCAACTCATTGGCGTCAACACGATGATCCTCTCCCAGTCGGGCTCCAGTGCCGGTATCGGATTCGCCGTGCCTGCTGAAGTTGTTCGTTATGTCGTCCCCGAACTAATTGAACATGGTAGAGTTCAACGAGCTGGGCTAGGAGTCTTACTTTTAGAGGAGCGACTTGCTTACCGTCTTGGTGTTACAGAAGGTGTTATTATTCAGCGAGTTTTTGAAGGAAGCGTCGCTGAAAAAGTGGGCTTGTTAGGCCTCAGCATCGACCGAGACAATCAAGTTCGTCTCGGCCATATCATCACCGCCGTTAACGAACGGCCCGTCTCTTCCAGACAAGATTTTCTCAACTTACTGATTAATTATCGCAGAGGTGAGAACGTCACCCTCGATGTCATTTTAGACGGGAAGCCGTTTAAAATCAACTGTACTCTCCAAGGCCTCGATTGACCCCCTACATTTACTTTGGCTCAGACGCCTTTTCCCGATCCGTCCTCGAAGGCCTACTCAAAGTCTCTCCCCCTTTGGCCGTTGTAACTCAACCCGATCGTCCCGCCGGCCGTAAACAACAGCTTCGTTCAGGGCCCTTAGCCCTCTTAGCGAAAGAAAACGCCCTACCTCTCATTCAGCCAGAGCACCTCAAAGACTCAGGAACCCAAGACGAAATCTTATCCATCGGAGCTAAGCTTCTTATCGTTGTTAGCTTTGGCCAAATCATTCCCCGCTCATTCTTAGAACAGTGCCCCCCTATCATCAATGGACACGCTTCTCTCCTCCCCAAATACCGAGGTGCCTCTCCAATTCACCGATCTATTCTCAACGGGGATGACATCACCGGCATGACCATCATGCACATCGTCCCACCCCTGGATGCCGGGCCAATGATTTCTAAAGAACATGTTCAAATCGACTCCCACGACAACCATGGCAGCTTGAGTGTTAAACTGATCGAGTCCTCCATACGCTTGTTGCTACCCTACATCGAGGGAGAGGAAGTTCCTAAAGGGGAAGATCAGGATGATTCAATCTCGACTCATTGCTCCAAACTCAACACAACTGATGCTCAACTGCTACCCCTCGAACATAACTCCGCCACGCTCTCAAACATCATCCGTGCCTTCTCTCCTGTACCCGGAGCACACCTTTTTATTGAATCAACAAAAGGCCCAAAGCGCCTTAAAATTTTAAAAGCAACTCCATCGGAATATTCCATCACCGAGCAACCCGGATTATCTAGGGAAGGAAAAAAAGAACTTTTTCTCACCGGTAGAGACGGACAAAGCCTTAGAGTCGAAGAGGTGCAGCCAGAAGGAAAAGGAGCCATGCCCATAGCTGCTTTTCTAAATGGGATTCAAGGTGACCTCCAGCTCTCCCCTTGAAACCCTCTCCCCTCGACGAATTCTTCGGCCTCAACGGCCCACTCAGTCAACTCTGGCCTAACTACCAACCCAGAGAAGGACAAATTCGCATGGCTAAAGCCATCGAAGAAGCCGTGCTCAAAAACCAGCATCTCGTGGTTGAGGCTGGCACGGGCGTCGGTAAAAGTTTGGCTTACCTGGCTCCCTTGCTATTAAATCCAAAGCGTGGCCGTGGACCCGTTCTCGTTAGCACAGGAACGATTGCCCTTCAAGAACAACTCATTGAGAAAGACCTTCCTCTATTGGCTAAGGTCTTGAAACGTCCCATTACTTTTGTTTTGGCCAAAGGGCGAAATCACTACCTCTGCGAACATCGTTTTCGACGTGTGGCTGGGCAGCTTTCCAATGTCGCCGAAGACGAGGATGACTTGAGGGTCCTCGATCGAATTCCCTCGTTGATGGGAAAAGGCATTCTTGGGAGAAACCAGCTCCCCGGCACCCTTTCAGACTCAGCGTGGAGCTTCATTCGTAGCGAAACAGGGCTTTGCGGTCACGCTAAATGTCGAGAGCACCCCTGTTCTTACCAACGAGTCAAGGTAGAGCTCAAGCAAGCTGATGTGGTGGTCGCCAATCACAGTCTTCTATTCGTCCACTTACAATTGGCCAAACAAGGAGTTTCCCTCCTACCTCGTTTTAAGGCTCTCGTTCTCGACGAAGCCCATCACGGTCCAGAGGTGGCCACAGAACACTTCGGAATTCACGTGAGTAATTCCCAAGTGGACTACCTCTTAGATCAGCTATATGGGCGAAAAGCTGGCAAAGGGTTCCTTTCCCGAGTTCAACCAGCTCCAGAAATACTCAAAAAAAAGGTCGTCGCCCTTCGCTCCACCAGCGAAGCATTTTTTGGATCTCTACATTTTTGGTTGGTGAATCAAGGACCCGATAATGGAAGGCTAATAGCACCTTTGGAAATCGAAAATCCTCTTTCCATAGCTCTCAGAGAGCTTAGAGAATTACTCGAGAACTGGGCAGGCACCTCAACCAACCAAGACGAGGAAAGGGAATTCAGATACTTTGCCTCTCGAGCTTGGATGATGGCCGATGAAATTGAAGACTTCGTTAAACTCAAAATGAGTCACGCAGCCCATTGGCTCGAATCCCGCCCTGCCATCCGTGGCAAAGGACAAAGAGTCACGGGTCGTTCGGCCCCACTAGATGTCTCAAAAACCTTGCACCAGATCCTGTTTGAAGAAGTCGATTCTGTGATCATGACCAGCGCGACTCTGAGCACGAGTCATCGCAACCCCTTTGAATTTTTTAGGGGAAGAATGGGTATGCCAATGGAACACCCAGAGTTGGTGGTCCCCTCTCCCTTTGAGTATCAACGTCAGGTATGTCTTATTTCTTCAAAATCTTTTCCCGACCCAACCTCCCAGAGCTGGCTCGATGAATTAACGCCAAAGGTGAAAGAAGCCTTAACTTGGACCGGAGGAGGCACATTTGTTCTCACAACCAGTCACTTTGCCCTTCGGCACCTCCATTCATCCCTTAGTACGTTCTGTAAAGAATTGAGTTACCCTCTACTAGCTCAAGGCATCACCGGAGAAAGAGGAAGACTCCTAGAAGCCTTCCGCAACAACCCCCACTCGGTCCTTTTGGGAAGTAGTACTTTTTGGGAAGGAGTCGACATCCCCGGCTCAAACTTACGTCACATCATCATCCCTCGCCTCCCCTTTGAAGTCCCTTCACACCCCCTCCAGGAAGCAAGGGTCGAAGACTTAGAGGCAAGAGGAAAAAGCCCTTTCCTTGATTGGGCTCTACCACAAGCCCTCATCCGTTTTCGACAAGGCTTCGGCCGCCTAATTCGCCAAGTTGACGACCAAGGCCTCGTTACCGTCCTTGATCCTCGACTCCACACCAAACGATACGGCAAAGATTTTATCAACGCCCTACCACCTTGTGAATGGATTTCTACAGGAACGCCGCCTTCAGAGTTTCTTAACCAACTTTTTAAACATGCCAAACTTGACTCAAATTAAGGTGAATGTGAAATTAAGTCTTTTTTTTTTCGTGCTTTGACTAGTATAATGCCCTTCTCGGTCAACTCATGGACTATCTAAGCTTTTTTGGACTCAGCTCGAAGGCGTTTGCCAACGTCTGCGATCCGGAATTTTATTATGAAGGCTACGACCATATCGAAGCTCTGAACCGTCTCATCTATCTCGTCGAAGAAGGGAATATGGGGTTTGGCGTTCTAACGGGAGAGATTGG
>Ga0066605_10002267_pt1 | contig 12308 bp, 16 predicted proteins | sample SaaInlLV_DNA_10m_FD_60385 | JGI IMG/M metagenome (GOLD analysis project Ga0066605, IMG submission 60385) | Marine microbial communities from expanding oxygen minimum zones in the Saanich Inlet - SI075_LV_DNA_10m | ecosystem: Environmental > Aquatic > Marine > Unclassified | place: British... | reverse complement strand
CACAGACGTTAATGGTGGCGGGCAATTAGGAGTTGAAATAGATGGTAAAGTATATGTTTGGTTTACGATGTCAGTATTAGGTCATACTGGTTCTGTAGAACTTAAGCCAGCTTCTGGAAAGAAGAGATCTACAAATTCGAAAGATTTCAAAAACATTGCTGGCGGGTCAGGTCAAAAGGCACTAGTAGCATATGTTAAAGAATTGCTTTCTATGAATGAAGCCACTGAGCTTGAAGAAGCAACCAAATGGTGGACAGTTACTATTACTAAGAAAGCCGGCAAGCTCTTTAAAGGGCAAACTGTTGATGTAAAAGCACGCAACTCTGCTGAAGCTATTAAGAAAGGCATTAAGCAAATGAAAGGCGATCCAATGACAGTACCAAGTGGTAGTGTTGATGCAATACTAGGAGAATCAACTGATCTTGGAGAAGCTTCTGCTAGTCAAAAGGATATTCAATCACTTAAGGATATGATTAAGAATCCTGATCCTAAAAGAGTTAAATCTTATGGCGGTACAAAGTATGTCGATATGCTAAAGAAGAAGTTGTCCAAGCTTGAATCTGTTGATCTTGAAGAAGGTATTATTAGCAATGTTGTGAAGAGCGTTGCAGCAAAGTTTGATGATGCTGCAGTTAAAAAACTTATTGGTGCAGTTAACGATTCGACCGCCATCGAAGTAATTATTGAGCTGGATAAGATGAGCCCTAAGAAGCGAGCAAATCTTCATCGCGCAATCACATCGTGGATCGAAAGAAACTCAAACAACGCTGCAGTTAAACAGCTTACTCGCCTACAAACATCATTAAAAGAAAGCGTTGATCTTGAAGACGCTCCTGAAGATGATCAATTTGGAGGAATGGAGCCAGAAGAAGATGAATCAGTAGGCGATTTCGATGAGTTTATCGGTAAGGCTGAAGAGTTTGTCGATACTCTTAGCGATGATCAGCTCGAATTTATGATGAGTTTAAGTCTAGATAATATCGAAACACTCATGAGTGTTATCGGTGATGAAAGTGGTTACCGTTCTCAAGGAAGTGAGTAATTATTCTTAATCTCAGTTAAAAGCAATTTAGCTTTAAGACCCGAATATGTATTTTTTAATATGAATTCGGGTCTTATTTTGTCTTTATTACCGATTACGCATATATCATTGAAGTCTTTAAACTGCTTCAACTCTTTCGGCCATATAAAAACCTTCTCTCCGCTATCTGCTAGAGATATACTCTTCAATAATGCGGCTTTATCACAGCGTTGATTATCTAGCACGTAAATCTTCTCATATAAATTAAGCTTATTGATTTGCTGCTTCTGCAATACAGTAAACATCTTATCACTTCTCTCTGTAATACCGCAAGTAGCTAAACCATTTTCTACAAAATAGCTATCAATCGGCCCCTCGAAGATAAAAACGTAATCTAGGTCGGGGTTAATATTTTGCATACCATATAAGCTTCTCTCAGCACCTACTTTACTAAGATATTTCGGTCTCTCATATAAATCCTTCTTCATTAACCCTCGAGATTGATAGAATATAATATCTCCATTCTCATCATAGAATGGTAAGATAAGTCTATTTTTATGTACCGGGTCTTTTAGCGATATATAAAACGTTTTCGGTTTATTAATACCTTTATCTAATTTACGCGTTTTAATTAAGTTTAAAGCTGCTATAACTGCTGCATTATCTTTATAATACTCTACTTGACTTATATCAGATAAATTAATGCAATCGTCAGGTAAGCTCTTATCTATTACCTTCTTTTCCTCTTTAACCTCTTCGCGAGGCATTTGTATCTCTACATCAAAGTTTTTAATTTCATTTATTAAGAAATGAAGCGGCTTACTAGTAACATCTAATAAGAATCCTAACGTCTTTTTACTATAACCGCAGTTATGACAATATGCTAAGTCTTTTTTCGGTATATAAAAGAATCTCTTCTTCTTACCCCATGAAGATCCTTCTTTACATATAGGACAGCAACCATTATATGAATGACTATATTTATTATACGTTATCTTATAGATATTTTCGTATAATACTTGTATGGTATACTGTTCTGGTACGACTATCACATACTAATTATAGTATACTAATAGCAGTAATCAATTACTATTAACCTCTACTTTGAGTTGTAACACTCTTGATAACACCATTATAATCGGCGATTAATTCACCAGTTTGTGCATCTTTAACTGATACTAAACCCTTCTTGATAATATGACCAGTTACTGGGTCGGAGAAAACTGCTTGCTCGTATGTCTTGCCATCTGCATCATATGTATTGTATGTAGGGCGGGATGTTTCTCCAGTATATGGAGATCTAATTTGTTGCGGATTAACGAAGTCGTTTTGGTTCATAAAAATATTTAAGCTAGGAGTTCTAATAATCTATTAGTTTGGAAGAATGTTGAATACCAGATACTATCATTTTTAATAATATTTTTAAAGTTTAATTCTTCAGCTTTCTGCTTAAAAAGCGTCCAATCAGTCTTAAATGAGCAGGTATCTAGTTGGGATTTAACAGACTCTGCTTCATCTCCGCTATTTACAAGAGTCACTAACTTAAGATTTCTCTCAAATATCACCTTTTCTTCGTCGGTAAAGTCTACTTCATTATTAAAGTATTTCTCAATCTTCTTTTTACCAAACCCCTTAATACCTGGTATATTATCACTCTTATCTCCTGTTATAGCTTTAACTCTTACAAATTGTTCTTTGTTATACTTTAGCTTCTCTTCAAAATTACTTAAATTGATCTCAAACTTACGAATTGCATCATATACAACAGTTTTATCAGTAATTAACTGACATAAATCTCTATCAACTGTAACCACTACATGACTATCGTGAGGTATAACATCGTCTATAATAGCGATAACGTCGTCTGCTTCATATTCTAGCGGAAGTATAGACGGTATACCAATTGATTGCAATAACTCTTTAATTAAACCGTTTTTAGTATGTACTTCCTTACCCTTCTCTTTATCTCTATTACCCTTATATTCAGGTAATAATTCTAGACGCTTATTTGGTTTATAAACAAGCTTTTCATCCCATACACAGTATACTTTATCTGGTCTATACATCTCAACATAGCTTTTAACGCTATTTAAAAACATATATACATGTAAATACTCAGACTTATGCGGCATATTATTAGCTACATAGTATACGCGATGCACTAAGTTGTTACCATCTATGCTCAAGATTTTACTCATAGTTTTTCGTTTTTCTTATACTGCGCAACAATAACTTTTACAACATGTCTAGGTGATTTCTCAACGAATTTTACCAATCCAGTTGACATACCTTCATCAAAGTCTGTTTGCTTAATTTTTAATGTTTTCATATCGGGTAACGCAAGAAAATTATATCGTTGTTCCTTTTTATCCTGCATAATATATACAATCATTTGTCCGGCGTAATCACCATGATGAACCGCGTATATATTACCCTGTTTTATTTTTTGTTTAAACATACTCTTTAACTAATTCTTTTAATTGCTCATCGAAGTCCGTGTATAGCGGCTCGTATAATAACTCTTCTTGTATTTTACTGCAGTCAATACTATAACGGAGATCATGTCCTAACCGATCCTCGACGAATACTGCGCTTTTATCTAAATCCTTATCCATTATCTTGCAGATTTTATCAACCAATTCAATATTAGTTAATTCAACGCCAGAACCGATATTATATACTTCAGGTTTACCATTCGTTGCGACTACCCATACAGCTAAATTATGGTCATACACATGTACCCACTCGCGTATGTTAAGCCCTTCACCGTAAATTGGTACTTTCTTACCTTTACTAAGCGATTTTATAATAGTCGGTATAAACTTTTCACTATGCTGATTAGGACCGTAATTGTTACAGCATCTAGTAATACTAATATTACAATCGAAGGTATTAATATATGCCATACACAAGAGATCACTTGATGCCTTACTAGCAGCGTAGGGAGAACGAGGGTTAATTGGGGTTGACTCTAAGAATGAAGGATCATTAAACCCCAAATGCCCGTATACTTCATCAGTACTAATATGTACCATCTTTCCGTATTTTGCTTTACGGAAACATTCAAGTAAATTTTGCGTACCTACAACGTTTGACTGTATAAAAATAGAGGGATCTTTAATACTATTATCTACATGAGACTCTGCTGCGAAGTGGAATATATAGTCAAATTTATCCTCTGTCTCAAATAGCATATTTAGCTTCTTATTACATACTAAATCAAATTTATATTCTTTATCGCATAACCCCTCTACATATTGTTTATTAGAAGCGTATCCGTTTTTATCTAAACATACAATTCGATGCTGAGGGAAGTTATCTTTAATAAACCGGATAAAATTACCTCCGATAAATCCGTAACCACCTGTTACTAAAATATTTTTACTGTCAATTTTCATCATTTCTTATTTGAATACCCAATTTTATTATTTGTTCTCGTTTGTATAGCTTTTACAAAATTACCAGCATCTAGTAAATCGTCAATAGTACCGCAATCAAACCACGCAGCCCCTTTATCTAATTTATAAATGCTAATAGTTTTCTCTGCTATATACTGTTTAATTACATCGACGATTTCATATTCACCGCGATTGCTTTTCTTACAATTCTTTGCTTTCTCAATAACTGTATCATCAAAGAAGTATAAACCTGGTATAGCGTAATTACTAGGAGCGTTAACTGGTTTTTCAACAACATCAATTAATACACCATCATCATCAAAAGCAGCAACTCCGTATGCATTCGGGTTATTAACTTCATATCCAAATATAATATTCTCATTAGGTAAGATATTTGCAAGATCCTCATTTAATGTATCACTATAAAAGATATTATCCCCTAAAGCTAATACAACTGAATGACCCTCAATATATTCTTCTGCTAAAATAAATGCTTGCGCTAAACCATCAGGTTCTATCTGCATTATAATCCTAGATTTAACTGGTAATTTAAGCTTACTAATTAACCCCTGAAAATTATAATACTGATCGGGTTTGATAATAAAGATAATTTCATCTACACCAGCATCCAATACCGTTTGTATCGGATACAATAGTAACGGTTTATCGTATACCGGTAATACTTGTTTTGAGATACTGTGAGTTAATGGAAATAAACGCGTACCATTACCGCCAGCTAAAATTATACCTTTTCTTGCCATGATTTTGATAAAATAGCGCAGTTAAGTCTAATATAGTAATCTTCATTACCAAAATCGAAATCAAAGTCCCTCTTTGCTTTACTATTATCTAATACGCAATTACTTCTATTTGCTTGAATATCTAAATCTTCATATGGTATAAACTCCCAATTATCATTCTGTAAGCCGTACTCTGCCATAATCTCTGTAACCTCTCTCGTTGTAAGAGTTTTATTATGTACTGCATTATATATACCTGGTTTAAAATTCTCTACTACTACTTCAATAAACTGACATAATTTAACTACATCCGTTTTACTATTCTTGAAGTCAATAATATTATCGTATTTGCGTAGTTTAGTAAGTAAATTTTTATGATCATCTTTACTGGTAATCGGCATTCTAATACGAATTGTATTCGTAAAATCATTATCTAGAGTTAACTCACATGCATGCTTTGTCTTACTATAAAAGCTTGACTCGCTGTTATACATACCAAAATTCGGTTCATCTTCTTCTGTATAATCTTTATCGTAACCAGTATATATACAACCAGAACTTACATTGATAAATTTAATACCTGTTGCTTTACACACACCTTCAATCGTTTTTGGTAACTTAACATTTAAGTCAAAACATTCAGCTTTTCTTGACTCGCATTCATCTACATTAGGGCTTCCTGTAAACCCTGCAGTATTGATAATAACATCATAACCATTACCAAAATCTGCTTGATCAACAATCTTATTGTATAAGACGATATCGTCTGAATAATCTAACTCTTCTCTAGAGTAACAATCGACTGAATGCTCAGAGCCGTTAAGATATTTAACGAGATATTCAGATATAAAGCCTTTACCTAATACTAATAATTTCATATATATATATTATAACATATAATATACGGAAATCAATGCTGTTGTTTCATTGAAGCCATAAAATAATGCTGCATATAATGAGATAAAGCATCCGCTTCCATATCTGACTTTGCGTAAAATATCGGAGGTATCGCATTATCATTAAGATCATACCCTATAATAATAAAACTCTTCATAAACTCCGAACAAGTTGAAACCATCGCTTCGATAGTTTCTTCTTCCTTCTTAACGTCGGTACTTTCAGTTATAATCGTCCGTAGAGCATCTCTGATAACATCTTGAATATCAGCATTAGACGCTTCTACAGCAGATAGAGAGATAGACTCAATTTTTACTTTTTTAGGTCTACCTCTCTTTTTTGGAGTTTCGTCTCCCATATACTTACTTAATCTTACTAAATGGGTTTTTTGATGGATCGTTATTTACACCTTTTTCAATTAAAAGAGTAACAACTGCTTCAATACTATCAGTCTTTAAATAAAAGCCTTTTTTGAATCTATTACCACCATCATCAAATTCAAATAATACTTCGTTTTTTTCATCTTTATTTGTAAAACAAGTAACGTATACTGAATGATAACCCGGGTCAATCAAAACTGACCATCTACGAGGATCAACTTGACTATATGCATTAAACATTTTTAAAACTACAAAACCATTATCTTTTAATCGCTTTATAAAATAACCTGCGGTTTTAATTTTATTCTTAACTTTATGTTCTGACCAATTTGTATGTTGCATATTAATTAATTAGAGCTGAAATTATATAAATCAATGATGTATCTCCTTTATTAAAAGAACAAGTCAATACTCCCATTTCTTGATTCACCTTAAATACCATTTCTCTACAGCCATTGAAGTTAATTAACCTAAATGATTCAAAGTTTAACGGTAATGGTTTGGTTATCATACTACCTTCTGTATCATTTGATAATTCGCATACAAAATTATCTGTATTATGTCTATTTTTATCACCTAACTCACCAATAATCTTATCTTGCTCTTCTTGAAATATATACAATTTATGAGTTTCACTAGTAAATGAACTACCTTTAAATAATGTACTAAGATTTTGCTCTTTGACTTTAAATGTAGTATCAAAATTAAGCTTACCAACCTTTTCCATATTAAGATTAGGTTGTTTAATAATACCATCATCTAGTAAATGGTATTTAAATTTATAACCACCTTTATTATATGAGATATTATTAGATTCAATTTTCAATTCAATTGATTGATCCGGTAGTATATCTAAAACCCTAACTAACCGTTTAATATCAGGTATATTTAAAGTAATTGAATCCTGCGGCATATCACATTCTACATTAATTGTAGATTTACAAACAATAGTTGCATCAGCTGATGCTAATATACATGTTAATGAATTAGCGGTAACTGTTAATATACCCATATCATTTAAGTTTGATATAGAACCTAAAAAACTATTGATAAAGTCTTTTTTATTTTTTATTTTTAATAAAATCATATATACTCTGTATTATATTATAGTTCCTTGTTTGCTTTAACTGCTTTCTTTTGATTGACTGATTTTTTTTTTACTATCTGAGGTTGTTGAATTAAGTCAGTTAATACATCAACTTTACGATTTAATTTATCTAACTTAGTTAGCACTTTATTAACTAATTCAAATAATTCATCTTTCTCATTTACGTCAAAATTAAATGATAACTGGTTATCATCTAGTTGCTGAACTTGTACTTGAGGTTGCTGAACTTGTACTTGAGGTTGCTGAACTTGTACTTGAGGTTGCTGAACTTGTACTTGAGGTTGTGTTTCATTATACACCTTTTCGATTTGTCTTTTAACTTCTTCACTTTTAGTAGCTTGAAGAGTTGATGATTGACCTACAATATTACCATCAAGTTTTTTAATTTCACCATATGTACTACCCATAAAATTGAGTAGTACATCCCGTTCTTCTTGTGATGATAATTGTCTATCAAATGACTGTGGAGGTTGATCACTCATTATAGATCAATACCAGCAAGTAATTCCTTAAGAACTTCATCTTCATTTTCCTTTGTTTGATTACCTGAAGATGGAGCTGATACTGGTTCTGGGACTGATGTCTGTGCAACTGGGGTAGATGAACTATAGCTCTCAGGTACATTATTCACATCACTAGTAGTATTAGTTGAACCACCTTCATTACAGTAAAAATGATCATCTAACATAACTTTAAGATCTTCTGGACTCTTAGCAGTAAATACTGACGGTAAATCAATCGTACCATCATAGATACTTTGCATATTATTATCATTAACACCGTCAATTGCTGATGGCATTGCAAACTTAGACGATACATAAGTCGGGTAATCACCTTGCTTCTCAACTTTAACTCTAAAGTTAGTACCATTAGGTCCTAGATCAAAAATGCGTGGACCTAAATCAGCGGCATCCTCACCTTCAATCGCATCCATAATAATATTATGAATTTGCTTACCATAGCGAAGAATCTTAACCTTGCCATTATTTTCCGGGTTAACTGGATCATTAACGACATAAACGTTAACTAACCATTTCTCAGAACGCATAATTGCCTTCGCCTTTTCTTTCTCTTCTTCAGAACCAGTCCGTAGAATCTTATACCTTTCTTCAGCAATTGGATCTCTTTCACCAAATGTCTGCAATGACAATGCACTGGTATATTGACCAGTTGCAAAGCTATTCCAACCATGCTGGAAATAATGAAAAAATGTATTTTGAGGATTCTTACCATCTGGTAGAAGTCTTACAGTAAATGTATTACCTACCGGAGTTTTAAGGATATCAGCATACCCACTTTTATTACTTTCATTGTCTGTCGCTAGAGCAGACTTAATACTATCGAACATTGAACTTGTTATACTCATAACAATATTATACTATACAACTATCGAGTTTCAACGTATTCTTTAAATTTATTAATTATTTTTTTTGCTTTACCACTGGCGTAAAATTTTGTTCGTAAATAGTTAATTTTAGAAAAGTTAGAACTGAACATACCTTTTATCTCATTATCATAATTATTTAGAATTTGGTCAATACCAGGGAAACTAAATATGATGTAAAAGTTAATATTTCTTTCTTTTATATGTTTAAAGAAGCTATTATAATTACCTTCAATATGGTTAATATATTGTCGAGGTTTAATATTTTTACTTTTACAGAAATCGTATATAAAACTAATAGACTCTTTTAATTTTAATAAAGTATTAGGGTCATCTGGATTATTTAAAATATAATTATCATTATATGCTGTATATGTCTTTATAGCTTTATGAGAGCAATAAAATTTTAAATCGAAATAATTTTCGTCATATACAAAATAAGGAGCTTCAAAAAAATCTTTTACATTTATATGTTTAAATTTAGTAAAGAATGAAGATAATTTATTGATATAAATATAGTTTTCACTTGCTTCAAATTTAGTAAAATCTTTTCTATATCTTACCGGTTTATTATTTACCTTTTTACTAGTCTCTAAAAATGTATTGTATATTATCTTTTCGAATTCTGTCATAGCTTGATGCCTTATTTAAGTATTTTGTTATATATTTGCTTTTTGTAACAGAAGGTTCGGTTCTTATAAATCTTTGAATTGCAGTGAAGTTATTTTCCTCTTCTATAATACTAATAAATATATCACATAATCCCTTATTTTCAAGTATTTTTAAGAAAACTGTTGCAAAATTCATTTTTTTATCACCGCAGATTGAAACATAAGTACAAAAACTATAAAAAGAATGTAAAAATTCTTCATCTTGTATTGAATCGTATGGTATTTTAGCTTGCATTATATTATAGGTTTTAACATCTTACTAATATTAATTATAGTATCATTTAACAAAGATCCAGCAGCGGCTTCATGACCACCACCACCTGCTAACTTTTCAGCTAATTTACTAACATTTAAATCACATGTTTTAGACTTTCTATAACAAACGGTTTTTGATTTTAAATTTATTAATATAATTAGATCAGCATTATTTTCTTGTAAAGCTCTTTCTGCAATTTCATTAGGACTAAAAGAAAAGAACCCTCCCATTACATTATAATCTTTACCTGATATTTTTAAATTACCTTTATATAATGTTTGAGTCTTAAAATAATTCTCAATATTATTTTCAATAATTTTTAAAGCATTTTTATGATATTGATTAAAACCGTTAAATCCGTTTTCAAAATCTATTAAAAATTTTTGTATCCGATTACCGGTATAGTTCCAAAAGATTTGATTAAGTGATCGACTTTGTGGAAATTTTAATACATAGCTATCATAGTCAGAAATAAAATTAATTAAAAGCTTTTGATAGTCTGTTATCTTTTCTTTTAACTTTAAAGAATGGTACATTAATAATGTACATGATGGGTAATCTTTTACAATAGCTTTTGCTCTTACATATTCATCTAAATGATTTACATGTTCTGCGTGGTGATCAAATACCACCACGTTATCTCTATCAATTAAAGCTATATCATTTTTTATATTTAAATCACATATAAAAACTGTATCATAATTTTTAAAGCTATCTTTAAGCTGCCAATTTAATATGTTTTCTCTAAAATTCTTTTCCGTGGTTACACTATAAGATATATCAGCATTTTTATATGCTAGTTTTAAAGCTAAAAAAGAGCCAGCTCCGTCTAAGTCAGCGTCAGTAAATACGTGTATTTTAGGCATTTACTTTATTTAGTTCCCACTTTTAATTACTCAACATTCCTAAAGCATTTGATATACCACCTAGATCTGTATCACCGCAATCCTGAATAGTTTCATCTTCACTTAACGTTAATGTATTATAATCTATTCGCATGGCCTGTACACCGTAATTAGGTCCGAACCGATTCTTCATCATACCTAAACGAACAATACCAAGTTCTTTATCTTCATCGTTTTGAAACACACTTATAATACAGTCAGCAGTTGCTGCCATTCCAATCGATTCAGATATAGTATCTAATCCAGGATTTTCTTCATCATAACCAGACCGATTTAATTGAGTAGCTGAAATTATAGGACAATTAAACACATAGCTTAAAGCTCTAATCTCTTCAGTAACATATTTTATTCTTTCATATGAATTAGTACCAATATCACTCTTTAACAGATTTAAATAATCTAATACAATTGTATCTGGCTTAATACCTTTATTATGTAATTCACGTACAAATCCTTGAATTTGCTGCGATGTTATAGTACTAGGTGGGTACTCTTTAATAATAATTTTATCATTCGGATTATTAACACTATGCTGCTGTATACGATGCTTTAACGTATTAGAATCGTTTCTCATTTCTCGCATCGGTATATTTGTTATACTTGAAGATAATCTTTTAGCATACATCATTTCTGACATCTCTAAAGATATAAGTAAAACAGTTTTACCTTGACTTGCAATATTGCATGCAATGTTACCTAGAAAAATAGACTTACCAACATTCGTTTCACCAGCAAAAACGTATATCGCTCTACCATTTTCTAAGAAACCACCATCCAACTTATCATCTAACCATTTCCACTTTGATGGTATTGTAGGTTGGTCAGTATTAATCTCATCAACTAGTACATCAATATCTTCATACAAGTCTAGACCTATTTCACTCTTTAGATCAACATTACAACTCTTTTCAAATGAGTCTAAAATATAACTTGTATCAACTTTACCAGAAGATATATCTTCTGCTACAGCCAACATAGTATTATAAATTGCTCTTTCTTTTAAAAATCTTTCTGTATTATGTACTAGTTCATCATTATTAAAATCTCTATCAATATCCTTAAAATTCTTAACTACGTTAGCAAAACTATGCTTTAAATCATCATTTATTAAGTATGATTTAAGTTCAGTTATAGATGGTAATGTTTGTCTCTTTACATAAAAGGTTTTAATTAACGTAAATATTTTTTTAATATTTTTATCGTTAAAATATTCAGGTTGTACATGATCAATAATTTGAGCTAGATACCTTTCATCAGTAAGACTTTTATATATGAGTACTTGCTCATAATAATCTAAATTTAATCTTTCTATTTCTTCCATTTGTTTATAAAATATTCTTGACCACTGTAAAATTCGTTATCTGGTTTAGTTAAACCGGGACTCTGATGGATGATAGGTATATCCACAACACCTATTTTAACACTGTTCCTATTACATTCAAGTGAGAAGTCTAAATCATAGTAATGAAACTTAGATGGGTATGATTCATCAAACTTCACATTTTCAGGTAGCTCTTTGATATTAATACCAATGAATACACCGTCTAT
>Ga0066605_10002258_pt1 | contig 12335 bp, 4 predicted proteins | sample SaaInlLV_DNA_10m_FD_60385 | JGI IMG/M metagenome (GOLD analysis project Ga0066605, IMG submission 60385) | Marine microbial communities from expanding oxygen minimum zones in the Saanich Inlet - SI075_LV_DNA_10m | ecosystem: Environmental > Aquatic > Marine > Unclassified | place: British... | reverse complement strand
CGCAAGACCAAGATGTTGACCCAATATGCGATCAACGACTTCGATGCGACCAACGCCACATTCTACCCGCACTTCGACTACGCCACCGATCCTGTCGGCACAGCGCTCACGGCCACAGGCCTCGAAGAAGGCATGCACGTGCTTCGCGCTCGTGCTTTCCTAAATCGCTCGGGCCAAGCGTCTATCTACAACACTTTCATACAAACCTTCTACTACGATACTGAACGCGCTCAGGGTGAGATCCGCTATCCCGAAAACAATGGTGATACCATCGGCGGCTCCAACTACGGCGTGGTCGTACGCACCGACAACACCGTTAAGGAAGTATGGTATCGTATCGAAGATTCGGATACGAGCAATGACGATATTAATACTGGCGGCAGTTATGGCAACGGCGTCGGCTTCGAACCCTTCACCGACACGAATCAAAATGGCAATCGCGACATTGGCGAGACCTTCGAAGACCTCAACGGCAATGAAGCTTGGGATACCAATGATAGCAATATTTGGGTACGCGCATCTGAGCTCACCCCAAGCCTCAACATCACTCCTAGCGATCCTTCCTACGCCAAAGAGTGGCGCTTCGATTATATCAATGTCCCAGCCTCTGGAACAGCCGACATAAAAGTGCGCTTGCGTGAGGTATCATCTGCGGGGTTTGAAGATTTCAATCTAAATGACACGACGGGGCACTACACCACCCTAACACGCACCGTAAACACTGCAGGACCAAACGAGCGCATATTTATTGCGTTCCCATCACAAGATGGGCAGATCGTCGATCAGACTTACGTGATGAAAGTCTACTTCAGTAAATTGCTCGCAGATGGACTCTCAGAGCAACAGCTCATCGATCGTTTTCTCATCAGCATTGGCTCGACTCAAGAAGGCAACGCTGGCGAACCACAAAGCCGCGAAAATTACTCCATCGTTTACAATGAAACCCCCGAGTATCACGCGCTAGCCTTCACGCTGCCGAACCTCTACAACGATTTACCGAGCTACGACCACAAGATCACCGTCACGCACGATCGTCCCTCTCCAGCCACGGACTTCGAGTCCACTCGAATCGTACGCGCCCTCCCGGTCACGACACCACGTGTGCTAATCGTCAATCCACCAGAACTCGATTCCGATGGACGCACTTTTGAAATCGTCTTACCCGACATTCCGACTCCTGCTCCAGAAGACCGTCAATTTACCATCCAAGTCGCCACCAATCTCGATGCGACCAATGTCTCTCTTAACTTTATCGATCTCAAAGGATCCAGCGTTGGCACGCCCACTGCGAGCGGAGAAGGTAACAGTCAGTTTTGGGATTTCCTTTGGTCTGACATCGACCAAGGTACGTATCGCTTCACAGCCACTGTGACTGCTCCAGGAGGCAGTGCCACCGCGGACCGCAACACCACTGTCCTATTCCGAGAGCTCGTCGACGAAGACGACACAGATACTGACGACGATGACGACGGCCTCCTCGACAACGACGAAAACACCGCTCAATTTTTGCCCAACCAAAGCCCAGACGGCGGCATCACCCCGGCTCCTAAGCCGAACCCCGAGCAATGGACCAACGGCGAGGTGCATGCATACTTCGCTTACGGAAAATCCAGCCCGTTCTCTCCGGACAGCGATGGCGACGGTCTCCCCGATGGGCTCGAAGTCGGCTGGCGCACGATCTCTGGCGACCCGCCGACAGATATTACCGCGAACACAGATGGTGATGCTTATCCAAATTTCATCGGTGACCTAGATCCACCCTTTTACAACACGCTCGATAATTATGGCAAAGTCCCCGACGTTGATAGTCAGAGCCTCGGCGGCGACCGCGCCAAGCAAGTCGGCGGCACTGTCACCGACCCCAGCGATCCGGATAGCGATAACGACGGCATATTGGACGGCATTGAAGACGCTAATCGCAATGGTTGGATCGACGGCGACGGCGCTATCATTGACCCGACCTTTGATCCTTGGCTCGCGCGCAGTTGGCCAGACGGCATCTTAGACTCGGCAGATACATGGCTCGAAACCGATCCAAATAATCCCGATACAGACAGCGATGCTGCCAGTGATGGTTATGGCGAAGATACCAATTTCGACGGCATGATCGAAGGTGATAGCAATGACGACCGGAGCTACGACGCCACTGAAGCATGGTCTGAAACCGACCCGCTTAATCGCGATACCGACGGCGACGGCCTGCCCGACGGCTGGGAAAAAAATAATGGCCTCGACCCACTCGACGACGGCGTTGATAGCCTACGCACCGTAACCGCCGCAGATGGCGACATTAATCAAGGCGGCAGCGGTGATCCCGACGGCGACGGCTTTGACAATGCCACCGAACTCGCCAACGGCACCCGTCCACTCGAAGACGACAACGTGCCACCACCTCCCGCCAACTCGATCATCATCGGCCTCGGTGGTGATGACTCTGTAGGCAACGTGCTAAATCTTAACGAATTCACCGATTGGACAATCGACGACTTACTGGCACTCGACGAATACGACGGCAACGGCACCAACAATCAAGGCACTGACATCTACAAAGCCTACGATGGATTCGATAGCTCGCGCGATATCGTAGCCTTCTACTTCCGCGACGGCGGCGGCGATGGGAAGCTCTACTTCCGTTTCGACTTCCAAGACCTCCAAGCATTTGCCGAGGAAGGCAATCTCGACGCCTATATCGTCATCGATACGGGCAATACCGCAGTCGGCGAGTCCGCCCTACCCGAAGATGTCGACACACGCACCAACATGCTTTGGGAGGCAGTCGTCGCGATTTATCAAGCAGACAACGGTGCAGTGTATATTGACACCGACTCCGGCGATAACACCACTGCCATCGGCGAAGATCTCTTTGCCAAAGGCGTCGTACGTCGTACGCAGACCAGCGAAAACGGTTTCGGCCAGGCCTACTTCAATTCAGAACTCGATGCATTGGAAGTATCTATCAGCCGCCAAGCCATGCTCGACGCAGGCTGGAACGGCAACCCCGACAACCTTAACTTTCAAGTCTACACCACACGCGACGGTATCGACAACTCCAGCCCGGGCGCTGGTGATATCGGTGGCCGCAGTGACGTGCGTGATTCTATCCGTAACGACTTCATCGCCTCTTCTTACTACAAAGATCAAAGCAACCTCAGTGGTGATAAGAGTATCCTCTACAGTTGGTTCGGCCGCAGTGGCGACAATGATCGCGGCAAACGCGCAAAGGTCGCACTCATCACTCACGGGAACCAGCCCATCCGCTCGGCCAACGAAATGCACGATCGTATCAACGACGATGCTGGCGCTGGCTACTTCCGCCTAATCGATGCGCACGATGCCTTCGATGCAGCAATTAATCTGCATATTACACCGACCCTCGCCTCTGCACTGCAATGGGCAGTCGTCGATCCATCCTTAGGCAAAGCCTACCGCGATGGTCCAACCCTCAACTCCCGCATCAGCAGCCTTCTCGTCTCGGGCGATGCCATGCTCTTCGGCACTACCTTTGCCGACCAAGCCGTCCCCTTTGCCACGACAGCATTCACACAAGACAGCGTCGACCTGGCGGATACTGTGCTCACCGAAATCTATAGTGCCGCACCATCCTCCAACATCTTCTGGCCAGCCGAACGTGTCGTCGACGGCGGCGTGCTCGGCACGATCGGTTCGATGGGATTTAGCCATACAGTGGTCGATCAAATGCGCCACTATTTCAAATGGTTCGGCCGCACCAATGCACTTGGCGAAGCAGGCTACCGCATCAACGAGGTCAATGGCATCGAGCTCTTACCCATTCACGACTTTGCCAGTACCTTTCGCTTCCTCAACGAAGACAACGGGCTCAACCTCTCCCTGCGTGAACTGCTCAGCCGCCGCGCACGCAGCGGCACGACCGACCAAGTGCTCTGCCTACTCAACGACTGGGAAGATTTCCGCACTGGCACCAACGCCGATGGCTACGACCTCAACCTGCGCTGGCTTGCCAACCGTCCGTGGATCGAGCTCGTCACACTCGAAGACATCGTCACTGGTCAAGTCGACCTCTCAGAGCCTGCCGACGGCGCAGGTGACAACTGGAGCAAAGTAGATCGCGGCACAGGCCTGAGTTTAGCACCCACTGCGAAGGACTTTATCGATCATGCAACTCAAGAAGACTATGCAAACTGGTATGATGGTCAAAGCGGCCGCGAAGAAGGCCTAGCGGGTAAGGAATTTATTGTGCGCTCTGGCGGCCCACTCACCGCCGCTTTTGGCGAAGTCGGTGTGAGCGGCATCGCAGATGACACCTGGGCGAACGTTAATGCCATCAGCAACAATAGTACCGGACAACTCGGGCGCACAGCCGCACACGCCGCCATGTTTGTCACCGCCTTCCACGATCAGCAAAACAATGACCTGAGCAAATTCAGTACCGGGGCCTATATTTATCCCGACACCGATTTTAACAATCTCGCCGACCTCTCCAAGCGCGCTCAATCGCAAATGCGATTTGCCGCACTCTATAAACGCGTCGATACTTGGGCAGCAACTGCACCCCCCACTGCCACCGCCAGCTCGGAAGACATCGACCTCGACGGCGAAGTCGAATACCTGCTCTACAACGCTAGCTCCTTCGCCGTGTTCGAAGCCATCGGTGGTCGCTGTGTCGCTGCCTTTGCACGCAACACGTCAACAGGTGCAGTCTACCAAATCATCGGCACCCAGCCCACCTATGCAGGCGGCGAAACCGAAGACGAAGGCACCGCCAACGTTGACGGCAGCGAAATCGGCGCACGTCGCACCTCCGCCTTTAAAGATTGGTTTGCCAATGGTTCCGGCGGGACTACCTCCCAATATGTCAATGAACTCTACGTCGTCACGGCCAGCGGCAGCGACGGATGGACGTTTACTTCGGCGGACAACAATATCGTAAAAACCATCACACTCGACGACGCCCTACCAGAGCTAGAAGCCGCCTACACACTCGACGGCACCAACGTCAACAAGCTCTACATCCGCAATGGCCTCTCCCCCAACCTCTGGAATTTGATCAGCCGCGGCCAATACGACCTCGACCCACTCAGTCTATCCGACGGTCGGATACGCCTTGCCAATCGTGGCGGCAGCGAACCCGTCGTGGCACAAATCACCTACGACTCAAATACAGAATTCAGCGGCGGCGCCGTCGACGATGTGGCAGGCGTCACCGAATGGGACGCACTCAACATGCGTAATCAAGCCCTCACTCAACAAGTCGAGCTCACCAATATAGACGGGCAAAACAACTTCTCGATCACCTTAAGCCTCGAAAGCGGCACCACCGATAACGACAGCGACGACCTGCCCAACTGGTGGGAGTTAGACAACGGCCTCGACCCCGAGAGCGATGTCGGCTCTAACGGCACGACTGGCAATGATGACGGCGATGCCTACAGCAACCTCGAAGAATACGTGCTTGGGCTCGACCTCGGAGTAGCAGAATTCAACCGTCTACCTCAGGGGCTCATTGAAAGCGATGGCGACGGCGACTTCACTCTGACCTTCCCCGTCCTCGCAGGCCGCAGCTACCGCGTCTGGTATGTCGATGATCTTACACAGACTTGGCAAACCGCAGGCAGCAGCTTCAGCATCACCGAGGACGATCCAGCTCACGTCATCACCGACGACGGTACCGAAACCACTCCAGCACCAAACTCCGTCGATCATCGTTTTTATAAGATTGAAATCAGCCGACCGTAGTTTCCCCCAATGAAAACCACATTTAGTATTTTCGCACTCCTGCTCGCGACAGCCTGTCTAGCCGAAGCAGTTGGTTATTTAGAAGTGCGTGCGCCTAACTATAACTTCCGAAATGCCGAGTATTCGACCTCGCATGTCTTCATTGATGAAATTGCCAGCACCACTGCCGACATCGAAGTGCTTTGGAATCTCTCAAGCTACAGCAACATCACGGACGTTGAAGTGTTCACCAATATCAATCGCCGAGACCTAGCCCGCATTGATAAAAACACTGATGGCTATGCAGACGGCATTCATCCCGTTGATGGTAATAGCATCAGCGATTCTGCCGCTGATACTAATACTACGACTGGGCATTACTACGCACCGATCAATATGACCGATATGGATGCCAACAGTATCTGGGAACTCACGATTCCAGCGTCCAAGACAGGAGCTTATCGTCTAACAGCACGCTTCAAAACATCGGATTCAATTGCAGAAAACAGCAACGATCCAAACAATTGGATCTGGTATGGCCTACGCGACCACGCCGTCGTCGTTGCCCCAGTCGATTCACGCAACGTGCAGCTCTACGTAATGAACGTTTTCAATGTCGAAGCTGATGGTGACACGTTTGCAACACGTTCCACACTGGAAGATCTGCACGACGACACGAACGCACCACACAATTTTACCGACGGTGGCGGCAACTACACTGGCAGCCGATGGAACCTAGACTACTTGAAAGACCTCGGAATGAACTGGCTTTGGTTCCAACCAATCCATCCGAATGGCATTGATGGACGCGAACCAGTCGATGGCTATGGTAGCAGCAGTGCACTTTACGAGCCAGGCAGCCCCTACGCCGTGAAGAATTTCTTCGCAGTCAATGAACTGATGAGTGCCAACTACGACAGCAATGTAACTCTCGAGGCAAATCGCGCGGCTGCAATGATTGCCTTTCAAGACTTTGCCGCAGCAGCCGATAGTAAAGGCGTAGGCATCATGCTCGACGCTCCGTTTAATCATACCGCTTTCGATATCGAACTCGCTCAAATCGGAGTCGATCTATTTCAACGCGATGGCGAAGCCGCATGGTCGACTTTTGATGAAATCCGTAATCGAGACGCACGCTTCTTCTCCAGAGATTACAATCCATCTGTTGTTGGCGGAATCAACCCATTCGTAGATGGAGGTGAAAACTATGGTGATCGTGCCACCAGTGCCTCTGATATTGCACCTGGCCCTGACCGTTTCGACTTTGGCAAGTGGAACGATGTAAAAGATGTTTACTTCGGCCGTTACGACGCCCTCGTCGAATACAATGACGATAATGGAACTGAAGGAAGTAGTTACAAAAGCGAGGGTGATTGGTTCGATTTCACAGATGCCGAATGGATTGTCAGTGACTTCACTCAAAACGGCGCATCCGTGAACACGACACGTCGCGTCTGGGACTACTTTGCCGAATACGCAGTGCATTGGCTCAATGAAACCCGTCCAACTGGACAGAATCGCAATTCCATCTCCTCGGATGGCGACGACGCGACTCGCTACGCATGGGATGCGAAAGGCATCGATGGCCTCCGCTGCGACTTCGGCCAAGGCCTACCACCGCAAGCATGGGAATATATCATAAATGTCGCTCGCAGCCACAAGTGGAACTTCGTAATGATGAGTGAATCACTCGATGGCGGAGAAGTGACCTATCGCTCTAGTCGTCACTTTGAAATTCTCAATGAGAATATCGTCTTTCCCTTAAAATCGGCAGGCAATGCGCAGGACTACAAAAATATTTTCGAAGACCGCCGCAACTCCTACGGACAAGCACTCGTTCTCGCCAACACAACCTCACATGATGAAGAAAACTACGCCGACCCTTGGCAAGCACTCGTGCGAAATGCTGCAGTCGGAATGATGGGCTCAGCGTCACTCATCTTTCCCGGTCAAGAGCTAGGTATTGTGACCGATAATAAAGGCAATGACGACGCCAGCGACAATTTTAACAATGGCTATGAACATTATGAAACTAACTTTGGAAAAACCATTCCTCACTTTAAACGATGGAATTCAATGATGCCGATTTGGAATGACTCCGACGTAGGTAACGATCAGCTCTACCCAGTCTATTCCGGCATCCAAACCGCTCGCCGTAACAGCCTAGCTCTACGCAGTTCGAATCGCTGGTTCCTTGACGGCGATGGATCTAACAATCAAATCTTTGCCGCAGCCAAATACGAAACAGCAAATAACTCCCCTGCAACTTCAGACGTCGTCTTAGCATTTTCAAATCTAGATCGTAATAACGATCAAAGTGATAACTTTAAGTTGCCCACAGGCCTCACTCCACTTCTAGGACTCGAAGACGGACGCAGCTATAACGTCAAAAATATCGCAGCCTACAATACCCAGGACTCAAGCCGCCGCGACGTCTGGCTATGGCCGAGCAACTACACAAAAACGCAGATTGAATCGAACGGTTTCTTTGTTGGACTCAAAAAAGTCCCAACAGTACCCGACGACCTCGAGACTCCAGGTGTCAACGAGGCTCTAGACGCATGGGCGAACGCGCCTTACGAAGCGCAGTATCTCAAAGTTTACGACGTCACCCCACCACCCGCTCCGATACAGCCAACCAATAGCACAGGCAAGAGCTACGTAATGGGCAATGCAGTAACCTTTACTTGGGCAGCCTCCCCTGCCAATACCCTAGACGATAACATCATTTCCTACAAACTGGTGATCAAACGTAATGGCACCGACGAGACTCAGTTCGACCAAAACGTCGGCAACGTTACCAGTTATACTTATACTGGTGCGTATGGCGACAACCTCTACGCCTTAGTGATACCGATCAGCGTCGCTAGTATCGAAGGTATAGCTAGCAACTCGAGCCCATCCGTCGAACTGATCGACCCCGCCGGCGACCTCGACGGCGACGGTATGAATAACGCCGACGAAGCAACCGCTGGCACCGACTTCAACGACAACAGTTCGAAACTCGAGGTCATCGACAACTCAATCAATCCCAGCAACAAATTCACCCTATCATGGTATGGCGTCAGCAGCATTTTTTACGGTGTCGAATCCAAAGAAGACCTGACTGCCATTAGCTGGGATAATGAAGACACCGGAATCCCTGGAACCAACGCAATCATTAACTGGATCGACACCGAAACGCTCCACTCCGAGAGCATATCGAAAAAATTCTACCGAGTTATTGTTGAGTAATAAAAACAAACATGAGCATGCTAATCGCTCAATTAGATGCTAGGCGGGCAATCCAAATGTCCGCCATTATTTTACCTGAATTCACGACAGTCTCCACCACTTCATTTTGCACTTTCGATTGCCCTAATGGGCACCTATCACATTCACCACTAAATGGGCTGCGCTTTCTTCGTGCTGCCCGCGCTTCGTGTGCTTAAAAAGACTCTCATATCACTCACCCTACTCGCTTTAAGCATCAGCCTTGATGGTGCTATCCACGCCCCCGATTGGGCGAAGGACATCGTCTGGTATCAAATCTTCCCCGAGCGTTTTGCAAATGGTGATCCGAGTAACGACCCCACCCGCGCCTCACTGAGCGAACCGCAAAAAGTCCCTCATTCCTGGCAGGTAATGGATTGGAATGCCGACTGGAACCAGCGCGCAGCATGGGAGCAGGCAGTTAGCCCACACTTTCAAGACACGCTGCTCGATCGGCGCTACGGCGGCGACCTGCAAGGCGTGATCGACAAACTCGATACACTCCAAGAGCTCGGCATCAACGGCATTTACTTCAACCCGATCTTTTACGCCGACTCACTGCATAAATACGACGGCAACAGCTTTCACCATATCGACCCTCACTTTGGTCCCGATCCGCAGGGCGATCTCGCTCTCATCGCATCCGAGACCAGCAGTCCCCGCTCTTGGCAATGGACAGCTGCTGATAAGCTGTTTCTCAAACTTCTGCAAGAAACCAAAGCCCGTGATATTCGCGTGATCATTGATGGTGTATGGAATCACACTGGCCGCGACTTCTTTGCCTTTGCCGACATCCGCACCAAGTTCCAAAAGTCCCGCTACGCACGTTGGTATGACATTACCACCTTTGATGATCCACGCACCGCACGTAATGAATTCGACTACAATGGTTGGTATGGCTTCAAGAGCCTACCGGAATTCGCCAACGACGATTCTGGCCAGAACTTAGCGCCTGGCCCCAAACGCTATATCTTTAATGCCAGCAAGCGCTGGATGGACCCGAATGACGACGGCGATCCCTCCGACGGCATCGACGGTTGGCGCCTCGACGTAGCCGAAGAAGTGCCGCACGGCTTTTGGCGAGAGTGGCACGCCTTCATCCGCCAGCTGAACCCGAAGGCATTCACCTCAGCTGAGATCTGGGGCAGTTCCGCCGACTTCCTTGGAGACACACATTTCGGCTCTGCGATGAACTACCGCGGATTTGCCATTCCGGTGAAGGGCTGGCTCATCGATGGCAAAATCAACGCCAGTGCATTTGTCCAGCGCCTCGAAGCAGAGCGCCAAACGCATTCAGCCGACACGCAACACATCCTACAAAACCTGATCGATTCACACGACACGCAGCGCGTGGCCTCTGCCATTGCGAATCGCCATAGTTTTGCAGCATACAAGAACGACGACTGGTTTGACTACGACGACGGTGAACGCGTGAATGCACGTACTCACGGCTACAATAACCAAGCACCCGATGCCGATGGACGCCGCATCTGGAAAATGCTCGCCCTGTTTCAAGCCACCTACGTCGGCGCACCAATGGTCTACTACGGTACTGAAATCGGCATGTGGGGTGCGGATGACCCCGAGGACCGCATGCCCACCGCATGGAATCGGATCGATTCTGAGATGCGCGAAAGCTACCAAAGCGCACTCACCTTGCGCCACAAATACGCCGCCCTACGCCGCGGCGATTTCAAAGTCCTCGAAACGCGGGACGGTTCACAGATCTTAGCTTTCGAACGCAGCCTAGGCGATGAGTACCTCGTGATCATCATCAACCGAGGCAACGGCGACACGACGCTCGGCAATGATTATCTCGATGGCCTAAGACTCGTCTACGCCACCGATGGTAGCGCCTCCAGTAAGCGACTCCCCGCACTCAGCGGCGCAGTGTTTGCTAAGTGATTTAGGCTGTCGATGTGTCGTCTTGACTCTCGACAGTTCGTTGAAAATGACGATGCCATACGCACTGGTCGACACCTCATCCATAAGTAGAAAGGTGTACAATGGAGAGAGCTCTAAGTATGAACTCCTATTTCGCTTCGCGGTACCACGCTTCGACCAGCTCTTTGATCGCTTCGGCGCTATCTGCCGCTTCAAAACTCAGCGATGCGGAATTGATGCAGTAACGCAGCCCGGTCGGCTCGGGACCATCTGAAAAGACATGGCCCTGATGCGAACCACAAACCGCGCAATGCACTTCGATACGGGTCATGCCATAGCTCACGTCACGCGTTTCACCTATTGTGCGTTTATCAATCGGCGTAAAGAAGCTCGGCCAGCCAGTGCCAGAATTAAACTTTGTGGTGCTGCTGAACAGCGGCGTATCACAGCCAACACAGCGGTACAGCCCAGTCTTTTTATTGTCGTGATATGGGTTAGCAAAGGGACGCTCGGTACCTTGCTGACGGGCGACCTTATATTGGATATCCGTAAGGCGCTCCTGCCATTCAGCATCAGTGCGTAAGACCGGAAAGCGATCACCACCTAGGTTCACATGCGAGGGTAAACCACAGGCGCTCGCGCATTCGCTCACAGTTTCATCAGTTAATTTGGAAGTAGAGAACAGTTTTTCAGCCATACTATGTTGAATTAAAAAGCCGCCCACTATCAAAATAATTAGAGCAGTAATTGGTCGAGAGTAGCGGGATACGAGGGTCATAAGAAAATAAGATACTTCTCACATTGCGCTTATTCCCACGGAGTGCAAGTGCGCTGCTCACTACACTGCATAGGGCCGTGCACCGCACGAAGTGAGTGACGCCTACAGCGGGCGATAGTGAAAGTAGTGATACAGACATTGCTCCCCACGTTCATTCCATTCACTTCCCTAAGGCGGGGTTCAGATGCATCTACGGCGGAGCAATGCCGAAATCGCGCCAGCAAAGCTCACTCGCCGTTCAACTAAAACAGCATATCATCCTCATCGGGATAGCGAAGCTCTGTGAGACTGCCGTTGAATTTAGCTGCCAGGGCAGCGATCACTTGAGGACCGAGTCGTGCCGTTACTGCTTCAATGGTCATCAGTGGTTCACCTGTATGAATAACCTTGGGGGCTGCATTTTCTGTGAAGAAACCACCTGCCGTCTCTTCAGCCTGTAGGTCTGCGGCAGCATCTATTGCTGCGCGCTCTGGATCGACCTCTGGAAGCTTCACATCGAGCAATGCATCAACCACACTATCCGGCGCTTTCAGCGCAGGTTTCGCGGGCGCTTCAACGACGAGTGTCGCTTCGACCTCAATCGCCTCAGGCGTTGACGGGACTAGGGCTTTTTTTTTTCAGGTAGCGTCGCCCCTGCGCCTGCCAATTGCTTGATCAAGCTGTCGATCGCACGCGAGCGGGACTCTTCGGCTGCTTTCAATAGCACCACCTCAAAATTCACTTTTTC
>Ga0066605_10002248_pt1 | contig 12343 bp, 10 predicted proteins | sample SaaInlLV_DNA_10m_FD_60385 | JGI IMG/M metagenome (GOLD analysis project Ga0066605, IMG submission 60385) | Marine microbial communities from expanding oxygen minimum zones in the Saanich Inlet - SI075_LV_DNA_10m | ecosystem: Environmental > Aquatic > Marine > Unclassified | place: British... | reverse complement strand
GACCTTGCCGAAGCACAAGACGAATTACGCCAAATGTTGGTTGGAAAAAAATTCGGAGCAGCCTCTCAAAAAGTAGTGATCGAAGAGTTTTTGGACGGAATAGAATTGTCTTGCTTTGTCTTGACAGACGGGAAAAACTACCACACCCTTCCGATGGCGAAAGACTATAAACGCATAGGCGAAGGCGATACCGGATTGAATACCGGAGGGATGGGAGCAATTTCGCCGGTACCCTTTGCCTCAGCCGAATTCATAAAGAAAATCGAAGATCGGGTGATCAAACCCACTATGGATGGATTCCAGAAAAGTAATTTACCCTTTCAGGGTTTTGTTTTTATTGGGCTGATTAAGGTTGGTGAAGAGCCCTTTGTGATTGAGTATAACGTTCGTATGGGAGATCCCGAAACCGAGGTTGTATTCCCACGAATTCAGAACGATTGGGTAGTACTTTTACAAGCGGTTGGAACACAAACGCTGGATCAACATCAACTTCAAATAGACCCTCGAACAGCAACCACCATCATGGCCGTTTCTGGAGGATATCCAGAAGCCTATGAAAAAGGAAAAACAATTACGGGTATTGAAGGGGTAGAAGACAGCATCGTTTTCCACGCCGGAACACAAATGGAATCGGGAGTTGTAAAAACCTCTGGAGGAAGAGTGTTGGCAGTAACTTCTTTTGGAGCAGACCACAAGGAAGCCTTGTCTAAATCCTACGAAACATTAGAGAAAGTTGACTTTGATGGGATATACTACCGAAAAGATTTAGGATTCGATTTATAGAAACGAGTGTGCAGAAGGATCTTTGTTCTCTTCTCCTTTGTCGTTAAAAATCTTGAGTTGGATGGTCCAATAAACTAAAAGCAAGAAGATCACGATTGCAAAGCCCCAGTTGATGATGTTTGCCAACCACCAGTTGCTTAATTCGAGTTCTCTTAGGATGTCATGCGGTAAGAACAAGACCTTCTCAAATAACCACGCAATTGCTTCAAATAATTCTTTCATTGGATCAGTATATAGATTTCGTTGCAAAGGTAAAAAAAGCAGTGAGGAAAATCAATGTTTTAATGGATTTTAGTATTAAAAAAACTTCTAGTTTTTGATTAATTAAATGTTTAGTTACCACGAACGGTTTATTAAACATTAAATTTGTCCTGTTTAAAACAAAATAATATCCAAGTTCAAGAGGAAGTAATATCAAGAATTGTAATAAATAAACCCCAAATAAAGGCAAAAAAAAACACTAATTAAAGAAGTAAATATGTTTCAGCATTTTATTATTACTCGTTTTAATCTAAGGAGGGCAGATTGGAAAACAACAAAAAACTCTGAAGAAGTTTTAACAGAGACGTGGTTAAAAAACAGATTTACATTATTTGAAAACTACTGTTTACCTTCGGTAAAAAATCAGAAAAATCAGAACTTTAAATGGTTAGTGTTTTTGGACACCAACACTCCAGAGATTTACAAAGAAAAAATAACAAGCTACAATTTTGAAAATTTACTACCCTTTTTTATTGATGGAATGGATAATTTTTTGCCTTCTATTAAAGAAAAAATTAAAGAATTAAACACAACGGATTATATCATTACCTCTAGACTGGACAATGATGATAGCTTACACATGAATCACGTAGGCTTGGTTCAGAGTATGTTTGATAGACAAAAATTCATGGCAGTTGATATTATTGATGGTTATGGAATGCAAACAGGAGATAAGGTTAAATTAGGCAGAATGAGACATTTATTCAATCCTTACATAAGTCTTATTGAATCTGTAGCAGATGATTTTGAGACCGTATGGTTTAGAGGACATACTTATTGGAAATTTGAAGATAAAATTACAAGAGTTAAAGGCAAGCCTTCCTGGTTAACCATAATTCATCAAGAAAATAAGTCAAATCGGTTCAGAGGGTTTGGAAAAGTTAGACAAGAATCTTTGGATGATTTTAACATCAAAAAAGAAAAATTAGCAGAACTCAAAGCTCGTTTTTTTGATTCGAACCACTGGTTTGTACAAAACATCAAAAACAGATGGTATTGTTTTGCTGCTTTTTACGGAAAAGAAGTAAAAAAGAAAATAGGGCTTTACAAACTAAAAGGTCTTTTTGCTAAAAATGAATTTGATTGAACTAGGATTTTAAAACTGTTTGAAATTTATGCCTGATAAACGAAGGTTCAATCTTGTAAAATTATTGTTGGTTGCTCTACCAAACATTGTTTACATTTATGTTATGATTTGTGATCAGAGAATTTTAGTGGGCAAACAAAATTCAAAGTTTAACTGAAAAAACCATGTTTACAAGAGTCTTTGGGACAACCTCTTTTTGGAGCTATTTAATTGCTTTTTCAGTACTCCTTGCTGCCGTGTTTTGGCACCATAATATCATAGAAGAACAAAACCCTAGCGGAGGGAATATTTTTAGAACCATTGTAATCAGCATCCTTGCGGTTATTAGCCTTTTGTCTGTAGACTGGACCGTAAGAAGGCAAATGTTATTTAGAAAAGGGAGCTATCACCTCCTTGTCTTTGCTTTATTCTTTTGGATTTTACCAATCGATAAATGGGATATTTGGCTTTGGCTTGCCGCGCTGTTTTTTTGGTTTAGTTTTTTACAAATCATACAAGTAGATGGAAGTGCTCATTCCATAAAAGGGGTTTTTAATGCAGGTTTTTGGCTTGTGTTTGCTGTTTTATTTAAAGTAGATTTTCTCTGTTTTCCTCTAACCCTATTCTCAGTCCTCGCTTTTAAAGGACAATTGAATTATAAAAACACAGTTCTATTCTTTCTTCCTGCTTTTTGTGTAGCCCTGCTTTGGATGATGCTGCTTGTTTTGATTCCTTCCTTTCCTTCCTGGGAAACTACTGATTTTGCACCATTGAATTTTTCCTTCTTATGGGGCAAAGAACTTGAAGATAACTCGGGCTTTTTTTTCGTATTACTTACTTCCATGGTCGTTGTATTCCAATATTTAAAAGGATTATTACGCAACAGCTATAAAACCAAGGACAATATTTATAGTATGATTTTACTCTTGGTTTCTGCTCTGGCTATTACGGTGTTTGGTGGCGAAGGAAATTTAATTTCATGGGTTTCTGTGCTGATGATAATTGCGGTTCTGTCAACACAGTATTTTGAAAGTTTTACTCAAAAATGGCCAGTTGAACTCTTTTTTGTTTGCTGCTTGGGGATTATCTTTCAAGATCAAATTCTTTCCATTTTCAATTAATTCGAACGCTTATGATCATTCATTTTCATTTTCATTTTAAAATCACAGGCGTAACCCGTAGTGTTGAGACCATAGTAGAACCCTTGAATGTATTGGAAGAAACAAAGGTCTTTGGCTACGGAATTTCTAAATACAAAATATCCTTTTTTAAGCTTTTACGGCTTCTGTATTCTGACAAGAAAACCATCGTACATACCCACAGAAACAATGAAATGCTCTTGGCTTTATTTCTCCGTCTTTTGGGAGCAAGCTTCCTTTTATTGCGAACACGACACGCAGAGTCTACCCCTTCTGGCTTAACTAATTTTTTGATGTCTAAGGCAGATCAATGCATCAGTTTAAGCGAAACAATGGCTCAAAATTTAAATCTAAAAAGTACGGTTATTGGGCACGGTGTAGATCCCGATTGGCTAACGTATGATATCAAAAAGAGGGCAACCAACCCAAGAAAAATCAGTGTCGTTGGAAGAATCCGAAAAGCCAAAGGGCAACGGGATGTGATGGAGGCAATTGCTCCACTCCTTTCACAAAATCCAAATTGGGAAATTCAATTCATCGGCACCATTGATCGACCAGCTTACGCTGATGAAATTCGAGCAATAGCGGCTGCTGCTCAAGTCGAAAATCAAATTCAATTTGTATCTCAAACCAACCAAATAGAACACTACTACCAAGAGAGTACAGCTGTTGTTGTCGCTTCCTATTCCGAAGGGTTCTCATTGGTCTGTATAGAAGCGATGGCCTTTGGGAGTACTACTGTTGCAACCGAACAGGTTGGAATACATTCTGAGGTAATTACCCATGGAGTCGACGGATTTTTGTATCCCAAAGGATCGATCACAGCACTGCGAACGATTCTAGAAGAGGTGATTCAAACGCCTGAAAAAATAGATCCCAAAACAGCACGGCAGACTATTGTAGACCACTGGAGTATTACTACTGCTGCACAAAAACTATTTGAAACCTACAACCAACTTCGAAACCACAAATAAATTGTGGTTTATGCCTCGTCGTAATTAACTACTACTTTTGCTGAGGTTGGCACTGCCTGGCAAGTAAGGACTAAACCTTCTGAGACCTCTTCGTCGGTCAAAATCTGATTGTTTGCCATGACGGCAGAACCTTCGGTTATCCTAGCAATACAACTACAACAAACGCCCCCTTGACAGGAATAAGGCACATCAATCTTTTCATTCAATGCCGTATCCAAGAGGGTATTACTAGCCGCTGCTTTTACGGTGTTGGTAGCATCATCTGCAATAATTTCTATAGTAACTTCTCCTAAAGCACCGTCTGATGGTGCTGCAACTTCAGTAGCTTTTGAAGCCGTAAAAAGCTCAAAATATACCTGAGCATCTTCAATGGAATTTTTCAAAAGAGTATCTTTTACTTCCATAATCATGGCTTCGGGTCCGCAGAGGTAAAATGCCGTAGAAAGTTGCCCGGTATTTTTGAGGGCATAGTTTACAATACTGGAGTCGATTCGCCCAAAGCGACTTCCTTCTTCATTTGTTTGACTGAAGATCCAAAGGATTTTTAATTGACTAGGATGTGCTGCTTCTAGATTTTTTAACTCGGTATAAAAGAGGGTTTCTTTGGGTGTTTTATTTCCATACACTAAGGTAAAGTGCGAATCGTTTCCCGCTTCTAGAGCTGATTTTAGAATCGAAAAGATGGGTGTAATTCCACTCCCTGCTGCAAAAGCAGTAACATTTTTAGCTTCGGTATTGTAAACAAACCGACCTTCTGGTTCACTCACTTCAAGGCTGTCACCGACCTGAAGACCTTGAGTTGCATAGGTCGAAAAGAGGCCTTTGGGGATGCGTTTAATTCCAACCTCTAAAGTTCCCTCTGATGGTGCCGAACACAAGGAATAGGACCTTCGCACTTCTTCTCCTTCAATAGACGCCTTTAGGTTGATGTATTGACCAGAGCGGAATTGAAACAGGTCTTGTAAAGAAGATGGAATTTCAAAACCAATACTGGACGCATCATTTGTAAGGGTCTTGATGCTGTTGATTTTGAGTGTATGAAATGCAGCCATTGTTTTTTTACAAAAATAAAAAACCTCAAGAACTCCACGTCAATTTGTAACATTATTTATATTTATTATACAAATAAGTAAAAGACCACCCACATGCCGACATCTTTGTTTCAGCTCAGTCGTAAAAAATTCCTCCGTGCCCCCCAATTGGAAGCCAAATTAGCCATCAAAATTCTGATGGGCTTTGTCATTCTATATTTTGGAGGGTCTCTTTTATTTTTAGGGATTGCCGTCTACCCTATTTTGAGTGACCAGTTTCCCGAACGCGACCCTATTTCCATCATCAACAGTGTTTTGGTGCTGATTTTTATTTTTGAACTGATCATTCGGTATTTTTTACAGCAGCTTCCCGTAACAGAAATCAAATCGTTCTTATTGCTTTCGATCCCCAAAAAACGAATCATTCGCAACGTATTGTTCCGCTCCATGTTGTCTGTATACAATGCAATTCCTGTTTTACTTTACTTGCCGATTAGTATTTCCATGTTCAAAGACGATTACGCTCTCGATCAGGTTATTGCTTGGTGGGTAGCCGTTACGGCATTTTCTCTCTGTCTAAACTTCATTTCTTTTTTAGCCAATAAAAACAATTTAGCCTTAGCCGGCTTTGTGGTTTTACTAATCCTCCTCTACCTTGGAGAAAGCTATTTGGACATCGAAATCCTACGCGCGGTGGGGTACTTTTTTGATGCATTAATAACGCAGCCTTTGTGGGTTTTAGTTCCGCTTGGGATCTTTGTTTTACTGTATCAAATAACCTTTAATTTTTTAAAAAACAACCTCAACTTAGAAGGTTCTCTTGCAGCAAAAAAAGAAGTTGCAAATGCTGGCCGTTATGACTTTTTGGATGTTTTTGGGAGTCACGCCCTTTTTCTAAAAAATGACCTTCGGCTGATTATACGGAATGTACGACCTCGAAACATTGTTTTGATGTCTTTCCTTTTCCTCTTTTATGGATTATTCTTTTTCACCCAAGACAACCAACCCGAAGCAATGTTGGTATTCGCTTCTATTTTTATTTCAGGGGGTTTTTTACTTACCTATGGGAGCTATGTTCCAGCTTGGGACAGCGAATATTATGCCTTTTTGATGAGCCAAAACCTATCCTATAAAAAATACTTAGATTCCAAATGGCGTCTCATGACATTTGCTATTGTTGTTTCTACGGTACTCTCCTTACCCTATTTGTATTTTGGAATCAAAATTTATCTCCTCATCCTCTCCGGAGCAGCCTTTAATGTTGGCCTTGGAACCTGGATTACATTATATGGAGGTTTACTGAATAAACAACCATTAAAACTCAACGTAAAGGCAAAAGCCTTTGAAAACACCCAAGCATTTTCAGGGAAACTATTTTTGATGATCATCCCTAAAATGGTTCTTCCCGTTTTGCTTTACATCATTCCAGCATCCCTCTTTAATGAAACGGCAGGCTACCTAACATTAGCCGCTAGTGGGGTTTTAGGGATTGTTTTTAAAAACCAAATTTTAGCCCAAATGGTGAAACTCTTTGCAAAAGAAAAACACGAAATGTTAAATGCCTTTAGCCAAAAATAAACATATGATTACAGCGACTTCTCTTACAAAATCGTACGGTGAAACTACCGTTTTAAACATTGAGCAACTCGAAATCCCAAAAGGTCAATGTTTTGGACTTGTTGGAAATAACGGTGCTGGGAAAACCACTTTTTTTAGCATCCTTTTAGATTTAATAAAAACATCAACGGGCGAGATCATTTCGAATGACATAGCTGTTGCTCAAAGCGAAGAATGGAAAACGTTTACATCCGCATTCATCGACGACTCTTTTTTGATTGGTTACCTTACCCCTGAAGAATATTTTTACTTTGTGGGTGAATTAAGAGGAATTGATAAAGCTGCTGTGGATCTTTTTTTAGAAACCTATGTTGATTTTTTTAATGATGAAATTTTAAATCAGAAAAAATATTTACGGGACTTTTCAAAAGGAAACCAAAAGAAGGTTGGGCTTATTGCAACCTTTATTGGTAATCCTAAAGTGGTTATTTTGGATGAACCCTTTGCTAATCTCGACCCGACTACTCAAATTCGATTGAAGCAACTCATTAAGGCAGAAACAGAAAAAAGAGAACTTACGTTGTTGATTTCGAGCCATGATCTAAACCACGTCACGGATGTTTGTAACCGCATTGTTTTACTCGAACGCGGAGCTGTAATCATGGATAAGGAAACCACAGCCAAAACACTCCAAGAATTAGAAGACTATTTTTCTGCCTAGGGATATACTAAAACCTTATAATTTAAGTTACTAGTATAGATCAAATTACAATTGAAAACCGGATTAAAATTTAGTATTTTTTGCCTTGTCCTATTTGGGATTGGGAGTTGCTCTACACAAAAAGATCGTTTTTTGAATAGAGAATACCATAGCCTGAATACTAAATTCAACGTTTTGTTTAATGGAGAAGAAGCATTAGACATCGGTTCAGCGATTCTTGCTAGTCAAGCTCAGGATAATTTTTTAACCACACTTCCTGTAGAATTGATTACCCTTGACGGGGAGGATGAAAACGCAACGGCCTCTATCCCCAGTTTTATTCGAGCAGAAGAAAAAGCTGTAAAAGCCATTCAGAAACACTCCATGAGTTTCAATGGACAACAAAAGAATGATCAAATTCACAAAGCCTATTTACTCCTAGGAAAAGCGCGGTATTACGATCGTCGTTTTTTACCTGCACTGGAGGCCTTCAATTTTCTTTTGGGATTGAATTCCGATGCGGACATTTTTTATGAAGGCAAACTTTGGAGAGAAAAAACAAATCTTCGTCTTGGAAATGACGAATTGGCGGTGTCTAACCTAAAGCCTTTAGCAAATAATATTCCGAAAAAAAATAAACTCTTTGCTGCTGTCAACGCAACTTTGGCTCAAGCATTCTTGAATACACAAGCAATTGATTCTGGGCTAAAGTACATCCAAAGAGCCGCTGCATTTGAACCAAAAAGAATCATTCAAACCCGTTATCGTTTTATTGAAGCGCAACTTTTTGATCAGTTGAACCAAAAAGACTCTGCGCAATTAGCATTCAATTCCATTGTCGATTTAAAACGAAAAGCCCCTCGGTTATATTGGATGCACGCAAAGCTGAACGCCCTCCGAATACAGGCAGAACGCAGCGGGGAAAGCCCAGAAAAAGCCCTTGAAAAATTGAGTGCTGCTTTTGAAAATGAAAATTTCACCCACTTAATATACCGTCAAATGGCCCAATATCACCTTTCTAAGGGGCGGGACAGTTTGGCAAAACAATTTTACAATAAATCATTAAAAGCCCCTGGAATTGACCCACCCACACGGCGACAAAATTACCGCGATTTAGCAGACAATGCTTTTGTCCGAGGAAGCTATGTAGATACGGGGGCTTATTTGGATAGTCTCTTGAGTCAATTCCCACAAGAAAGTAGGCAAAAGACAATTGTTTTACAAGAACGAGAAGGGCTGCAAGAGGTAATAGGTTTTGAAAAAACCATACGTGAAACGGATAGTATTCTTACCCTTACTGCCATGATTCCAGAAGAGCAACTGGCATTTTATCAAAAAGCGATTGATTCTAAAAGAGCAAAAGAATTAGCGAAAATAGAATTAGAAAAGAAACCGCTGTTCAATGTGTTGAACCGTTCGAACGGAAAGCAGTTTTATTTTTACAACGAGAATTTAGTTATACTTGGGAAACAAGCTTTCGCTTCTGATTTTGGAAATCGACCCAATGCGGATAATTGGAACCGTCTGGAATCTTTGAATGGTGCTTTTGTTTCTGAGGAAGGAGAAACCAACAGCACCAATGACAATACACCCATTGTAAAAGAAAATGCACAAGCCTATGTCGATCTTCTTCCGACCGATCAAACGCTCTTAGACAGCCTGTCTGTTTTAAGAAATCAAGCCTATTTAGAAGTGGGAATTTTATACAAAGAAAAATTTAAAAACTTCGACCTAGCCAGCGAACGCCTCAAGAGTCTCCTAGTCAATAGTCCTTCTGAAAACCAAGAACTAAACGCTTGGTATCATTTGTATAAAATGAATACGCTAAAAGACTCGAAGCAAGCGCTGGTGTACGAAGATAAAATCACACAAAAATACCCAGAATCTCGATTTGCACGGATTATAAAAGATCCAGAAAACTTTCAGTTACTTCCCAATGAGACCCCTTCGATTCGATACGAAGCCCTGTACGCCTTGTTTTTAAACCAGCAGTACGATGAGGTCTTAGCGCAAGGAGACGATCTTCTTGTGATTTTTAGCGGCACACCCATGGTTTCTAAGGTGGCTCATTTGATGGCCAATGCAACGGGACGTTTGGACGGAATCGAAGCCTGGAAAAAAGAACTACAAGGCCTGATAGACCTTTATCCAAATTCGGAGGCCGCTGCTCAGGCAAAACAAACACTGGGGTATATAGCTGCAACAGAACAAGCAGAAGATCCTCCTAAAGTATATTTGAATTATAAATGGATTTTCCCTGTTTTAAAAGAAAATCAAGAACAGATTCAACAACTTACTGCTCTAGTTACTCAGACATTAGAAGCGGGCAAAATACCCCATGGAAACCTGTCTTTAGAGGTTTATGATCGAGACTATATTTTTCTTGTAGTTAATGATTTAAGGCAACAGCCAACCCTCGAAGTGATACCCCAAGGCGAAACTCCCACAGAACTTTCAACTGCAATTTCAAATAAATTTGTAGTTTTGTCATCCCAATACAAAGAGATTCAATTGTTTAAAAGCTGGAATACAACACAAAAAAACACAGATTATGAAAAATAACGAAATCAACGGACAACCCAATCGAATTGAAAAAAGCACCATCATTACTGGAGATATTGTTTCAGAAGCAGATTTTCGAATTGACGGAACTTTAGAAGGATCGATAAAAACTTCGGGGAGAGTTGTCATTGGTAAAGACGGTGTCATCAATGGTGTTATTATCTGTTCTTTTGCAGACATCGAAGGGAAATTCAACGGAAAACTTGAAGTTAAAGAAAGCCTTAATTTGAAGGCCTCTAGTCAACTTGAAGGAGAAGCTGTAATTGGAAAACTCATCGTAGAATCGGGAGCAATATTTAACGCGAAGTGTTCTATGCGTTCTTCTTCAGATGTCAAATCAATCAACAAAGGCATTGAAAAAACAGCCTAATCGGTGGCTTATTTTTTCCTCACTGGCGATTCAAATTGCTTTGGTGGTTTATATTGCTGTGAAAGGCGGTCAATGGTTAGACGGGTATTTCAACACCCAAAGTAATTTTTGGGCTTTGGTACTTTCTGCTTTTGGAATTCTGATCATTCTGGTCCTTATTCAAAACCAATCGAAAAACCTAAACGACTCTTGAAGCTCAACCTTTTATTTCTTTTTGTCCTTGTATATGGAATTACGTTGTTTTTGCATTTAAGTATTTTATATCTTTTGGACCTCCCACTTTGGGAACATCAATTGCCTCTGAGCTATGTGTCGAATTTTGTTTTAGCAGCCTCGATCGTTTGGCTACTTTTAAGCGTTTTTGAAAAGAATAAAGACCGGGTAAGCTTTTTGTTTATGGGCATCAGTTTATTCAAGTTTATTTTATTTTTTGTACTTTTTTATCCGGCTTATAAAGCCGATGGTGTCTTTCAAAAAATGGAAGTTCTAACCTTTTTTATTCCCTATTTTGTAGGCTTGTCTTTGGAAACCGGAATTTTAGTTCAAAAATTAAATAAAATATAAGAGGTAAGAGTTTCTCTTTTTAATGTAAAGCATTACATTTGCATCGCATTTCTAGAAACAATGAGCAGAACTACAACCTTGATTTTACTTAAGAAAAAAAGTTTATTTTTAATAGCATTACTCTTTGCTGGGGGCCTATTCGCAAAGGAAAACGAACAGAATCAAGAAAATCTTTCTGCCAAGGAAATTCAAAAAAAGGAGATCAAAGAATACATCATGCATCACTTGCAAGATTCGTATGATTTCAGTTTGTTTTCTTACACAAACGAAGCAGGGGAACACGTTTATTTTGGAGCCCCTCTCCCTATCATCCTTTGGGACAATGGCTTAAAAATATTTTCCTCTTCTAAATTCCACCATGGAGAAACCGTTGCTGAGGTCGACGGAAACCACTACGCAATAAGCCACAACAAGATATACAAAACGGATGCCGCTGGAACGATTACCTACGACGAAGAGCATCACGCAACCAACATAGCTCCTTTAGATTTTTCTATTACAAAGGGAGTAGTGAGTATTATGTTTACTTTTCTACTGATGTTTTTCTTATTCAAGAACCTTGCAGACTCTTATGCCAAGAACGGAGGAATAGCATCGGGAGCGGGACGTTTTTTCGAGCCTATTGTGCTTTACATTCGAGATGACATTGCAATTCCAAACATTGGAGAAAAAAAACACCGCAAGTATATGAGTTTTTTATTAACGGTATTTTTCTTTGTATGGTTTTTAAACATGTTGGGATTAACTCCCCTAGGAATTAACGTTACCGGTAATATTGCAGTTACTTTGTGTTTAGCGCTAATAACGTTTTTATTGACTAATTTAACAGGAACAAAAGACTACTGGCTTCATATTTTTGATCCGTTAGGAAGTACCATGAAGTGGTACGCTAAAATTCCTTTGTATATAATCTTAATCCCGATTGAAGTTTTAGGGATTTTCATCAAACCATTTTCCTTATTAATTCGACTGTATGCCAACATGCAAGCAGGGCACATCGTATTGATGAGTTTGATCGGGTTAATGTTTATTTTTAAAAGTTGGTTAGGGAGTCCAATGTCCTTTGGATTAGCCTTTGCAATTTCTTTAATTGAAGTTTTAGTAGCATTGCTACAAGCCTATATATTTACGATGTTATCAGCGCTTTACTTTGGCTTTGCCTCAGAAGAGCATGAGCATCACAACGAAATGGAAGCGCATTAAGCGTTTCTTTAATGAGAGTGTTTAATTTAATATTTACAATTATGGAAATTCCAGTAATGGTAGGAGCAGGATTGGTTGTTATCGGTGTCGGTATTGGTATCGGTAAAATTGGTGGGTCAGCAATGGATGCGAT
>Ga0066605_10002247_pt1 | contig 12344 bp, 9 predicted proteins | sample SaaInlLV_DNA_10m_FD_60385 | JGI IMG/M metagenome (GOLD analysis project Ga0066605, IMG submission 60385) | Marine microbial communities from expanding oxygen minimum zones in the Saanich Inlet - SI075_LV_DNA_10m | ecosystem: Environmental > Aquatic > Marine > Unclassified | place: British... | reverse complement strand
TCCCTATCAACAAACACTGCACCTTCAATTTCCCATGGTTTATCTGCTGTAGAATACTCGTTAACAGTACCATTAACTTCATATTTCCAAACATCTTCATACACATCAACTTTTGCTCCTTCAGGTAAAGTCATATCGTCTGCAATGTTTTTACCTACAGCATAAGCTCTAAAGTCACGAATTGGTAGATGGGAATAAGTATGATAGCTGAAGGCAGCACAAGTAACAAGAGTTAAGGCTGCTAGTGTCCATTCGCGTTTTTCTTTAAGAATAAACTTATTAACCACTATAACCAATAAGAAAAGAATAAGCGTAAAATAAATTGGGAACAACCAATCTAATATAAAATAAGAAAACAAGCCTACAAGAAGTAATGCAACAGGTAATATTTTTGTGTTTTCAAGCTTGCCTTGGTACTTGACACGATCTTTAAATGCAAAAATTATGAAGATCAACACACTTAAAACCACATCTTTAAAAAATGATTCCCAAGGCGTTAATTTAAGAGCATCTCCAAAACATCCACAACCGGTAACTTTATTAAAGTAGGCAGAATAAAAGGTTAAGGCATCAAAAAATAAAATCATGAATAAAAGTGACCAGGCAGTTAAACGCATCTTTGCACCAACTAAAACAGATAGGCCCAACATGATTTCAGAAATACATATAAATACAGCTAAAGGATAGGTATAATCGATCAAAAAAGGAAGATCGAGTACATCTGCACCAAAATATTCTTGTAGCTTAAAAGAAAAACCAACTGCATCATTTGCTTTAATTACACCAGAAACAATAAAAAGTGCACCTACTAGGGTTCGAGAAATGTTATTTAATTTTGTCATATTTATTCTAATTCAAGATGTATTAAAGCAAAGATGGCGTAATTGACCATATCAAAATAATTCGCATCAATGCCTTCACTTACTAATGTTTTACCTTTGTTATCCTCAATTTGCTTTACTCGAAGGATTTTTTGGAGAATCAAATCTGTGAGAGAACTGACACGCATTTCACGCCAAGCTTCTCCATAATCATGATTCTTATCCTGCATTAATTTTTTAGATTCTTGAGCAAAATGTAAATAAGCACTTAAAGCTTCTTCAACATCCATGTCAGCTTGATCTACAACACCTCTATCAATCTGAATTAAGGCAATAATAGAATAATTAAGAATACCTATAAATTCAGAAGCAATACCTTCTTCAACCTTTTGAACCTGGTTGGTTTGAATGCTACGAATACGCTGCGCTTTTATAAATATTTGATCAGTAAGAGAAGGTAAACGAAGAATTCGCCAAGCACTACCATAATCTTTCATTTTCTTTTCAAAAAGAGTTGAACTCTTTTTTATAATCTGATCAAATTGCTGAGAGGTTTTATTCATTATAATTTATTCTCAAAAAGAAATAATTTACTTTTGATTGCTAAATTAATGGTTTCTATTCTTAAAAAAAACATTCTTTGAAAAGAACACTCAATTGCAAAGGAAAATTGATTGATTTAAATGAACCTAAGGTCATGGGGATTTTGAATATAACACCTGATTCCTTTTATGATAAAAGCAGATTTAGCTCTAACGATAAGCTACTTAAAAGAACAGAGTTAATGCTTTCAGAAGGTGCTACATTCGTTGACATAGGTGCCTACTCATCAAGGCCTGGGGCTGAATTTGTTTCTGAAGAAGAGGAAAGAAAAAGATTAATTCCGGCGTTAGAAATAATTCTAAAAGAATTTCCTGATGTACTTCTGTCTGTAGACACATTTAGATCTAATATTGCAAGAGAAACTATTGATTTGGGTGCATCAATAATAAATGATATTTCTGGTGGTGATATGGATCCTGAAATGTTTGATGTAGTTGTTAACAAGCAAGTGCCATATATATTAATGCATATGAGGGGAAATCCTCAAACCATGTCAAATCTTAACAATTACAATCATTTAATTGTTGACATCATTTCTGAACTACAAGTTAAAATGAATGATTTAGAGAAAAGAGGTTTAAATGATATTATAATTGACCCTGGTCTTGGTTTTGCTAAAGATCTATTACAAAATTATGAAATTGTAAAAGAGTTAAATTCATTCAAATGCATTGATCATCCTTTACTTATTGGAGCTTCTCGTAAATCAATGATATACAAATTACTAGAATGCGAACCACAAAATGCACTAATTGGTACAACAGTTGTTCATACAGCTTGTTTGCTAAATGGCGCCTCAATTTTGAGAGTTCATGACGTAAAAGAGGCCATAGAAGCCATAAAAATTACTACCTTGTTAAAAAAATAAAATTTGGGTTTTCTTGATTTAGACATATTTGATTTTCTTGATATTATTTTAGTAACAGTACTATTATACCAACTGTATAAATTAGTTAAGGGAACTGTAGCAATTAAGATATTTATTGGATTGGCATCCACTTACCTATTCTGGAAACTTGTAGGTGCTTTACAAATGGAATTACTTAGTGAGATATTAGGCCAATTTATAGGTGTTGGTGTGCTTGCTATTATTATCGTATTCCAACAAGAAATAAGAAAGTTTTTATTAATGATAGGAACAACAAGTTTTCAAAACCAACAAGACTTTTTTAAAAGTATTATAAAACCAAAGGAGAGAATTTCTTTAAACATTAAAGATCTAGTGCTGGCATGTATCAGTATGTCAAAAACTAAAACAGGTGCATTAATTATTATTACAAGAACAACTGAGCTTGGCTCATTTGAACAAACTGGAGAAAAAATTAATGCACCTATAAGTAAAGGATTATTAGAAAGCATCTTTTTCAAAAACAGCCCATTACATGATGGTGCACTCATCATTAGTAAAAATAGAATTGTTGCTGCACGGTGTATTCTTCCTATTTCAGATCAAGTTAAGCTTCCAGTATATATGGGTCTAAGACATAGAGCAGCCGCTAGTTTAACTGAAATGACTGATGCATTAGCAATTATTGTTTCTGAAGAAACTGGTAAAATATCATATTTGAAACAAGGACGGCTAAAAGAAAATTTAGACAGCCAAGATATAGAAAGCTTTCTAAAAAGAGATATGAAAAATGCTTAGGGAGCTAAGCGACTCATTTTCCAATCGTCACCATGCAGTTCATATAGACATCTATCGTGTAATCGAGATGCCCTACCCTGCCAAAACTCAATTCTAGATGGGCTTAACAAATAGCCACCCCAATGGTCTGGTCTCGAAATATCTTTATTTTCATATAATTTTTCCAAACGATTAACTTCATTTTCTAGTACAGACCTGTCAACAATTAAAGTACTTTGATTAGAAGCAGATGCTGCAATCTGACTTCCCTTAGGCCTTGAGTTAAAATATAGATCAGAACTTTTAGCATCTAACTTTACAACACTACCTGTAATTCGAATTTGTTGTTCTAATTCCGGCCAAAAAAAAGTCACTGACACATTTGGGTTGAATTTCATGTCAAGTCCTTTAGAACTATTGTAATTCGTATAAAATGTAAAACCTGAATAATCAACATTTTTCAATAAAACAACTCTTCCACTAGGTATACCGTCTTTAGATACAGTAGATAAAACCATTGCATTAACTTCCATTACATCTATACTTAAAGCATTATTAAACCAAACATTAAATTGATCAATTGGATTTGATTTTAAATCTTTAAAAGACATGGACGCTCGTTTGTAATCCTTTCTAATATCAGCTATTCTATTTTTCATAGTACCATATTTAAAACAAAAATACTTATTGAATTTGGAAACATATAGTATATACACTAAATTTAATAACAATTATCTATAATTATATATGAATAATCAGAATGAATTTAATGTTCATAAAGGCAGTTTATTAATATCACCGCCATTAACTGAAGATGATTTTTTTCATAATTCTGTAATCTTTTTAGCCCAACACTCTAATGATAGTGTTGTCGGTTTTATTATAAATAAGCCTATTGACATTAAAATTAATGAGCTTATAGAAGACTTTCCTAACATTGAAGTAAAAGTATATTACGGTGGACCAGTAGCTACAGATAATTTATATTTTATTCATCGAGCACCCCATAAAATAGATGGCAGTATACATATTGTTTCAGATATGTATTGGGGAGGTAACTTCGGACAAGTAAAAAAATTAATAAATGATGGAATATTAAGTATTGATGATATTCGATTCTTTTTAGGCTATTCTGGTTGGGATGCGGATCAATTAAGAGATGAACTTAAAAATAAATCATGGATTATTGACGAATTAGAAGAGTCTCTATTTGATTGGGATGTATTGAAATTATGGGAAGACCGACTCTGTGTTAAAGAAAATAAATATAAGTTGTGGGTAAACGCTCCGAAAGATATTAGTCTCAACTAATCCAATATTAACATCTGTAATTTTTGAAATAAATCTGATGAAATATCATTTTTAAAAGATTTCTTTTTATAACTACTAACCCATTGCATCCAATTGATCGAATTTGTTAAAAAAACCTCATCTGACTTAATAAGTTCAAAGGTCTTCATATTTTTCTCTTCAATTGAATATCCCCATAAGGAAGCATTTTCAACAATTTGTTTACGCACTATACCATTAACACAGCCAGAACTTAAAGGTGGTGTAATCAAGTGTTTGTCTGTTGCAATAAAAATATTTGACGCTGTAGTCTCACAAATATTAGATTCTAAATTTAGAATAATGGCTTCATCTAAGTCATTTTCATCAGCAAAAATCGACGATAATACACTAACTAATGAGTTTCCACCCTTAAGGTTTGATATAGTTTGATTAGGTTTATAATGATCGTGAAATACATCTATAACAAGACCATTATTATTTAAACTTAAAGGTTTTTCAATCAACTCATCAACTTCAATCAAATATTCAAGTGATCGGCTGGTAGGCAAATAAAACCCACCATCAGATCTATACAAACTCAATCGAACTCTTGAATTACATTCAAATAAATTAGAGGCTTTCAAGGTTTTAATGATTTCATTTTCAAGAAATTCAATATTTAAATGTTGAGGAATTTCCATGCGAAGCATACATGCCCCTCCCATCATTCTAAAATAATGATCTTCCCAAAACAACAATTTCCCATCCTGAAAGCGGAGCGTCTCAAATAACTGATCACCATATAAAAAAGCTCTGTTTCCTGATTTAAATATATTTTGAGCATTTGGCAAAAGAGATCCATTAAGATTTATCATTATAAAGTATAAGTTCGTTCAAATTACTATTTGCCTTAATTTTAAATCCTCTTAATCCAACTTTATTTGCTGCCTGAACATCCCTATCACTGTCACCAATCATAAATGAATGTTCAACAGACACAGCATAACGGGCTATTATCTTTTCTAACATCAATGAGTTTGGTTTTCTACAAATACAATGTTCAACAGAATTATGATGAGGGCAATATAAAATATTTAATAAATTGAGTTTTCTAGATTCAAACCAATTTCGAAGAAAAACATTTATATCTTCGACATCATTTTTATGATATAATCCTTTAGCTATTCCTCCTTGATTGGTAACAATAACAAAAGAATAGCCTTCTCTACCCCAAATATCCAGAGCTTTATCAAGCCCTTCATTAATTACAAAATCTTTTAGATTATAAACATAATTCCCTATCTCACGATTAATGACTCCATCTCTATCTAAAAAAATGACTTTGTTCATACAAATTTAGTTAATCTTTATGCATCATTTCTATATGCGGTATATCATCTTCTAAATAAACTTCTCCTACAGGTACAAAATTAAGAGACGTATAAAATGGAATTAAGTATTCTTGTGCAGAAATTCTAATATTAGAATGATTATAAACATCCCTAACTTTTTGAATAGCTGACTGCATAATATTTTTTGATATACCTCTACGTCTATAACTCATTTTTGTCAATACTCTTCCAATAGAAGGCTCATCATAAGAAATTCCTGGATGAACAATTCGTAAATATGCAACCAGTATATCGTTATCGTATGCCATTAAATGATATGAATAGTGATCCTTTTGGTCAATATCCTGATAAACACAATTTTGTTCCACAATAAATACTTCTTGTCGAAGAAAATAAATGTCGAATAACTCACACTTAGTTAATTCATTATAGGTCTTAAAATAAATACTTAATTCCTTCATTCTTCAAATTTACAAAAATGAAAATGATCATATTAATACAATATTAAATTTAGCAGATATTATATCATGATTCTTTACATCCAAACAATAAAAGAATATTTATAATGATATAAATAAACAAATTTCTTATTAATAAACTAAATAATATTTAAATTAGCATTTTGGTACACTCTATAATTGATTAAAATAGGTATTTATATTTAATAATACTTATTACAAAAACCCCAAATATGTCAGTAAAAACACATGTATACATAGATGGATCATGGATATTTCACAATAAGAAACACCTTATTGAGACATATGGTGAAGACGATTATGATATAGATTATAAAAAAATATCCTTAGTGATACAAGAACACCTTTTGAATAATTTAACTATCGATGTTGATATTGTCAGAACCTATTTTTTTGGAACTATGCCATTAAATAAACCAGGTTTTCAATCGAGTAAACAAAAGGCATTTTACAAGTATTTAAAAGAAGAATGTTATTTTGTTACTGATATTTTTGAAATTGATTACCAAAATGATGAATTGTTAAAACCAACTAACAATTCACTTCAAATAGCACTGGCATCTTCTTTACTTTATAATGCAGGATTAAACACATCATATGATATAGCAGCAATTGCATTAGGTGACCCAGATTATTCATCAATGATTAAGCGTGCTAGAATGTTGGGTAAACGCATTTTACTCATTGGTATTAAAAACTCTCCAGATATTAGGCTTCAATCTCGAACTACCCTTCTAGATTACCCTGTATTATATCTTGATGATCACCTTGAAACTCTGAAATTAAATAGAGAAGATCATTACAGACAATGTATGAGTTGCGACAACGAAGAAATGACAAATTGGCACGGCTCTGACTTCTACTGTTCTAAATGTAGAGAAAATGATTCAAGAGCTAGTTTGAGAACGTGTAACAATTGTAATAAAGAAGAAGAAACAACTTGGTCTGAACCTTATTATTACTGTTTTGATTGCAGAGAATCTTATAGGAAAAATCAAAATACTTTTAACATATAATCCTGCTTATTACAAGCAATAAAAAAAGCCCCAATATTATTGGGGCTTTTTATTTAAAGAAAATAAATATTTTCTACTTAACGAAGTAAGTAAATTAATCCTTTATCTGATATGACTGAACCATTATATCCGATTAACTCGTAGCGTAAAACATAAGCACCTTGAGGACAAACTTCACCATTATTTTGAATTGTTCCATCCCATTTAAAATCAAGATCGTTTGTTTCAAATACCACATTACCCCATTTATTAAAAATTTGAAGATTTATTGATTTAACAAAACTAGAGGTTTGAATATTAGGATCATTATCACTTTGATAAGAGCTAAAACGATATTCTAAATAATCATTTATACCATCATTATTTGGACTAAATGCATTAGGGAAATAATTTGTAGGCTCTGCAATAAAACAATATTCATTTGATTGACTTTCGTATCCTGTATAACCAATTGCCCTAACTCTATAACAGTAAGATGTATCTACACCATGCAAAAGATCATATGAGTCTGATAAATCGTTCTTTTGTAAATCACTATCTCTATAATCAAGTGTAGTTCCTGAAACTACATCAAGTTCAACCCAAATATTATTTTGACTCTGATAATATTCAATTATATAGTTTTGCACTCCAAAACTCCACTCCTTATATGGATTCCAGTTTAAATCATAGTGGGTAGAATTTTGAACACCTATCAATAAAATATTAGAACCTATATTACTTTCAGGCCCTTCATTACCACAATCATCCCAATATGATACACGATATAAATATTCATCATTATTTACATCTGCATTGAAATCTAAATAAATTGAATCTGTTACATTATTGACTTCATCTTGCCAACCATAATAATCATCAAATCGATCAACTTTATAATAATTCATATCAGACTGATCTAACTCTTCCCATTCAGTTAAAGTATAATTCTCAATAGATTCGCCATCAACTGTAAGTGTACCATAAATATTTACGGTTGTGTAAGATAAATTAAGTGGTTTAGTAAAATCAACAAACTTAGGTTCTATATTAACATTGTTAGATTTAGATACAAAATCTTCTATATCAGGATGACTTGCTATGACATAATAAGTATAATTTAAGTTACACAAATCTATATCAGTATATGAAAATTTCGAGTCTATATATGGTAAAGAAGGATAAATGGAATCTGCTATAGTGATAATAGATTCAAAATCTATATTATTTTCAGATCTATAAACTGTATAGATAACCTCAACAGTATCTGGAACAATAATTTGATCTACAATATTATACTCCCAACCTCTATATCTAGTCCAGGATATATCTATTTCTTGATATTCATCGCTACTTGCTTCTAACAATATGGATGAATGAATAATAGAAGAATCTGACTGATATCCACAACTATCTATTTGTTGTATGAAGTAATTATTAGCAAATGACAACTCAGATAATGCAGGAATATCAAAAAATTCATGAGTGTAATGATTAGGAATTAAAGAATCGATATTTAGATTAACTGGAATCCAACTAGGGTCACCGTCATTAATATAATGCGACAACTCAAGACGTGAAAAATTATCATCTTGAGTTTGAGCAAAATTAACAACAATACCAGAATCAGACCATGAAACATAATTCAAAATTGGAAGTGCAACTATAGTATCCAGTTCTTCAACATATACTTCTGAATCTGTAACAGTGTCTCTACAACCATGAACATCAAAAATTTCTAGTGAAACTTCATAAATTCCAGTAGCATCAAAATGAATCATATAATCCTGATTAGTCTCTTCTAAAGAATCAACTCCATTATACGTCCAAATTACTGAATCAAGAGGATCTGAAGTTGTTAAAATTGAATTACTATCACTAAAATAAACATCAGCTAAACCATAACAAAATGGTCCACTTGTATAATCAAAATTAGCCTGTGGATTATCGTATACCCTTACAGTTGTAATAAATTCTGTTGTAGAACAACCTCTATTTGATGTAATAGTAAGATAAACATCATAAACCATTGTGTCGCCTGGAGTTCCAGGGAAATACCACGAAGGGTTTTGAACGCTGGAACAACAAGCAATAGGATCTGATGTTCCAAAATTCCATAGATATTCAGCTGAATCTGAATCTACATAAGTAGAGTGATCAAAAAAGTCTACGGTAAGATCTGGATAGCATCCACTATCAGCTGTAAAGGATACATCTATAATAGGATCAGCAAATACAGTAATTGTATCATTTAAAATAACAGAACACTCATTAAGGTAAGTTGATAATGTAAGAGGATATTCATACTCTACAACATGTGTCGTATCAATTATGTATAAAGTATCAGTACCTGTATAAATGATATCTGTAGTATCAACTTCTATTGGATCGACATCATTATAAGGAAATTCAAATTCATAAGTATTTAGACCATTTATTTGATATTCGTCAATAAATTGTACTTGTTGAACAGTCTCAGGAAGTGTATCATAAACAAAAGTATTATTTACAAATTCACTACTTAAGACTAAGATAGAATCGCTTGAAAGGTTATTTATAACTTCTGTATCTTGATATGGAAGTAATCCAATAGAATCTATAGAAATATAAGTAGAATCAATTAATAAAGTATCATATAAAATTCCTATTGAATCAATTACATTTAAATATGGACTAAAGGAATTACTAACTATTGAATTTAATTGCAAATAAGGAAAATATAATTCAGTATCAAAATAGTAATCAGCAATTTGTGTTGATGAGTCATTAATATTAATAGTTAGTTCATTACAACCGAAATAAGGATCAATGTTCCATGAAGGGTATGGCCTTTTAATATCTAATAAAGAATCTCTTAAAATCGAATCTGTACAACCGTGCACAGAAATTAATGAAAGTGAAAAACTGTAAACTCCCATTTCATTGAACTGTTTAAAAATAGTATCATTATCATCTGTATATGTAGAGTCTAAAAGATCACCATCATATTTAATAGCATCATAGCTCCACTCATAAGATGAAATAAACTCATTATGCTGACTAATAATATAAATATCAACAAAAGCACATTCTTCATAATAAGAATCAAAAATAAAATTGTCTGGGTCATCAAATTGAGGAAGAAAAATACTTGCTTCTACCTCGTATACAGGAATAGAGTCTACATTTCTCATCCAACATCCATTATCATTTAATACAGTAAATTCAATATCATAATACTCTATCGAATCAGCTTCTACATTACCTTCTACATAAATCTCTGAAGAAAGACTAACAGAATCAGAAAAGCTTAAACCTGAAGACGCCCATGAATAAACTGAAGAATCTCCTATACCAACTAAAACATCTGCTAAAACATTAAATGATTGACCGACACATACTATGCTGTCAAGATTTAATCTTGAATCAACTCCAATTTCTATAATTGTGTCAGTAAAATATGTGCAAGCAACACCACTAGTACTTTCTATGGTAAATGAATATGAAATATTGTATGCTGCTGAAGTATTGAAAGAAACAGACAAAGTATCTATGGATTCAATACTATTAACACTAGGAGCATCACCAAAATAAGAGCCATCTACTGGAGATATTAACCAATCAAAGCTACTAACTTGTGAAATAAAGTCAACATCTAATGATGAATTAAAATTAAGTATAAATTGTTTGTTTAAAACACTATCGCCATTAAAACATATCAAAGTATCTAATGTTTCAATTGTAGGGTTTAAATCGTTAACAACAAGAGTAGAATCGATAAATAATGAATCTGTACATCCATGAATAGAAGTTAAATCTAAGTAAATATCAAAGTAACCAAATGTATCAATGCTAGCAGATATATTTTGATTAATTGAGGTGAATTCAGTTGTTTGAAGACAATTATTAGGATCTGTAAAAGTGTTAGAAAAACCATTAATATCAAAATCACAAGAATCATTTAAATAAAGGTTCCAATTATATTCTTCGATATAGTCATTATGAGAACTTAAAAATTCTACATCTTGAGGTAAACAATTTAAAAGACCATCTGAAACTTGTATTCCTGCATGAACCTGATAAGCATCGATATTAACAGTTTCTTCTTCCCAACATCCTCTATCATTATTTACTCTCAACGTTAAATCATATGATAAAGTTACATCAGGATCTATTAATGAATCAGTACTAATAGAAGTCATAGAATCATTGGGACTTGTAATGTCAATAAAAGAATTTGAACTCCAGAAATAACTTAAACCATCAGACCAAGTATCTGCACTGTCCATTGATGCAGTAAATGTATCCCCACCTCTACATATAATTGGACTAGAAACAATTTCAACGTCAATACCTACATAAAATGTATCAACTTCAGATACATATTCACAGTTATTATTAGAACCTTGAATAGTTGCAGAATATTGTAAATCATAAATACCTGGCTCACTAAAAGTATAAGATACATTTAATGAATCTATTTGAGTCTTAACTGCAGAGCTTGAATTAGATGAGATAATTTCCCAAGTATAGTCAGATACAGTGAATGGCAAACCTTCCACTTCAGGCGTAATAAGTGAACTAAACTCCTTAGTAACAGAATTACTACCATTGAAGCATATAGTATCTAAAGAAACATCATTTATAGAAACTTCGTAGTCATTAACAATAATATAATCTATGGAATCAACTTGGTGAATACATCCATCAAATGTCTCAGTAGTAAGGAAAACATCATATTGACCAGAAGTTAAATCTAATGACAAAGAATCTTCATTAGAAGATATACTTATTAATGTATCATCAGATGAAACTATCCATGAATATGTTTCTATGATATCAATGTCTTGAGTATAAATTTCAACTAAATTATTAGGTAAACATGTACTGGTTGAATTTGATTCAATAGAATTATCAACTGCAGAAATGGTAAAGAAGTCCTGAGATAGTAAACTTCCACTACATTGTGTATCTTGATTTTCTATATATAGCTCAATACTATATGATTGATTATAAATAGATTCAATATTAAAGGTAGGAGATTCAGTTCCAAAAATCGTATCTTCAATTGCGAATCCGTATGATGTATCATTTGGAATTACAATCCAAGTAAATAAATAATCATCTGATATATCAGTTCCTAAGATTGTTTGATGATCTAATTCAAGAACAGTATCAAAACTACATGATAGTTGAATAAGACCATCAGATAAAACCGG
>Ga0066605_10002237_pt1 | contig 12383 bp, 10 predicted proteins | sample SaaInlLV_DNA_10m_FD_60385 | JGI IMG/M metagenome (GOLD analysis project Ga0066605, IMG submission 60385) | Marine microbial communities from expanding oxygen minimum zones in the Saanich Inlet - SI075_LV_DNA_10m | ecosystem: Environmental > Aquatic > Marine > Unclassified | place: British... | reverse complement strand
AACGAACATGCGATCATTGAGATCACCGAAGAGCGACAGTTCAATACGATTTCAACTAACTCGAGCACGTCTACGTCTTCCTTTGGTGGATTCAACGAGGCGGGGATTGTTCTGGACATTAAGCCAACCATTTCTAGCGATAGTTTTTTGAAGTTGGAAATCACTCAGAATGTGGACCGGTTTCTGTCTGAGCCAGGTCAAGACCAAGTGAGAAACAAGAGAAAAGCTACGACAGTTGTGACGATCCCTAATCAGACTTCAGTTGTAATTGGTGGTATGACTGAGAGCAATCGCCGTGAATCTTCTAATCAGGTTCCCGTGTTGCATAAAATCCCTTTGGTTGGGCACTTGTTCAAATCTCAGAATGATTCATTCACTCAGAACACACTCTACTTTTTCATCACTCCTGAGATCATTTCAGATTTTTCTGAGCTTGGAGTTCTTTCTGACGTTTATCACAAGAAGATGGCAGACAAGACCAATGAGGAAACAATGAAGAGTGATGTTTTCAATGCTATCTTGAATGACAGGGCACGTCGGCATGACAGCCAAAAGAAACCTCAGTCTAAAAAATCGTCAAAGTCTACGGTTCCCGGAGAAGTAGAAGATAAGGGAGTCATTCCTCCGAAAAACCAGAATGGACAGGCTGGGACTGATAATTCAGTGGTGCCACAAAACACTTCACTTCAGGTCACAGGTAGTCCTAAGTTGGTTTCTGACCGTCGCGAAGACCCCTTGGCCATGTTGATTTCGACGTTTACCTACAACAGGCTTCAGCATTGGGTCAAGAAGGGACAGTCTCTGGTATTGGCCAAGGCAATTATGGCCAATCGCGGGAAAGATGTGGGACTTCTTCCTAAAAACACGATGGATCACTTTGACTTGGATCGACTTGATCCAATGTTTTTTGATACTTTGCGTAAGACCAGCTCCATTCTGGAGCGTTGGCCCGATGATATGGCTCAGGGCGTGATCGCCTCTTTTAACCTACACATGATCAACGAACTTGAGAAGTTGCCTGCGGATATAGACCGAACAGGCTATCGTAACGCAAAGAAAAAGTACTCAGGGGTGAAGGGTATGTTTTTTAAAGAAGCCCCCTAATGGAGCTCTCTGGCCTCATTCGTGAGCGCTATGGTGAAGAGGTGCTGGGGAAGGTCTCCGCCGAACTTCATTGGCACAACCAGAAGCTTTTCGACGAACTTTTGAGTCAGCAAGCTCTTGAGGAGCTGGATCTGCTGGAGGTCGTAGCTTCGCTTGGCGAGTGCACGCTTTTAAAAGATACCCGCCCCTTTGAACCTGCGGATGATTTTGCAAATCGAATCGAAGTGAACTTTGCCAAAAAGCATGGCTTTATTTGGGGTGACGTTGATGGCAAAAACGTGCTACTCCTCGCTAAGCCATTCAAGGCTCACGGGCACCGACAGGCCTCCATGTTTCTCAAAGAGGGGTATGAGGTCATGCTCAGTACAGAGAATCAGGTTAGGTCTCTTTTGGATGTGGCTTACCGAAGTCGAAACATCGAAGATGATGAAAATCGCGTGGATATCGAAGATATCAGCGAAGAACTACAGGAGAGTGATAACCTCATGAATATTCGTGACAAGTCTCCTCTTGTCCGAATGTTCTATGAATCGATTACAACAGCAATCGACAATGGTGCATCAGATATCCATTATCAGCCGATGGAAGAAGGTTTGATCATCCGTCAGCGTATTGATGGGATGCTTCAGGATGTGCGGATGGTGCCCAGGCAACAACAGGATGCACTTATTTCTCTTGTTAAAGTGATGGGGGGAATGGACATTGCTGAGCGACGAAAAACTCAAGACGGGCGCTCAACCAGGTGGTATTCTGACAGTAAGATCGACATACGGATTTCGGTGGTGCCGACCTCTTTTGGAGAAAGGGCGGTGTTGCGTCTTCTGATCAAGACAGCCAAGCTCCTCGACGTTGATGCCTTGGGACTGCGTGGTGAAAACAACGATAAAATGGAGATGGTGCTCAAGAACTTCAACAATGGAATCGTGCTTCTGACAGGACCAACTGGAAGTGGAAAAAGTACGACACTCTGTGCTGTTCTCACTTCGTTAAAAAAGAGAAGGCCCGGGGACAATGTTATGACCATTGAAGACCCCATCGAGTATGAGTTGGATGGTATCTCTCAGTTGGAAGTACAGACCAAAAAGAATGTTACTTTCGCTACGGGTTTGAGGGCTCTCGTTCGTCAGGACCCCGATATCATGATGGTGGGGGAAATTCGAGATGAGGAAACGGCTAATATGGCTGTTCAGGCGGCTCTTACTGGTCACCTTGTTTTCAGTACGATGCACACGAACGATGCTCCAGGTTCGGTTTCTCGCCTTCAGGATCTAGGAGTTGAGTCCTACCTGATTGCCTCATCGGTGGTGGTCATGATGGCCCAGCGTCTGGTGCGAAAAGTTTGTTCACACTGTGCCGAGACCTACACACCTTCGCTGGAGGAGCTTGAGCAGTTGGGCCTCAAGGCAGAAGAGGTGAAGGATGGATTTAAGCGAGGGGTTGGTTGTCCGGAATGTTTCGGTCGGGGATATAGGGGTCGGATGGGAATCTATGAAATTCTTGTGATGAATGACCTGATCCGTGAACAGATCGTGAGTCAGGTTAATGCTTCGACGATCAAGAGGGAAGCTCTTCGACGCGGGGACATGCTGTCGCTTCGAATGGATGCCGTGGACAAGGTGCTCAAGGGAGAGACCACTGTAGAAGAGCTCCTGCGAATGACTCAGTCCGACATCTACTGATGAATCTGCGGATTGGGCAGGGCTACGATTCCCATGCTCTTGTTGAGGGGCGCCCCCTCATCCTAGGAGGTGTGGACTGGAAAGCTTCGATGGGGTGCTTGGGTCATTCCGATGGGGATTGTTTACTCCATGCCCTTATTGATGCTCTACTGGGGGCATGTGCGATGGGAGACATCGGAACACTTTTTCCTGATACCGACGCAAAGTGGAAAGGAGCCGACAGTTCTCAGCTCTTGCTTGAGGTCTTGGGCCGGATGCCTTCCCACAAGCTTGGAAATATCGATATCACCTTGTTTATGAATAGGCCTAAGTTTTCTCCCCATCGAGAAGAGGTGACTCAGAAATTAGCTGAGCTACTCGAGGTGGATTCGGGCCAGATCAACATCAAAGCGAAGACTTGGGAGGGGATGGGAGTTGATGATGTGGTGAGCTGTAGCGTTTCTCTTTTGCTTGAACTTGGACAAGCCTCCTGATTTCCTTGCTTAAAAAGGTTTGTCTGCCTCACTCTGCCCTTAAACTTCCCGGTTCGCAATGATGGAAAGACAACAGATGAGACGTTTTTTGGCACTGGCTTTACTGGGCCTTCTGACCTCGGGGATGATTTTTGGTGAATATACAGCCAAAGAGCTCAATCGACGGGGGAATGAAAGTGACTATAAGTCCAAAACCTCATTCTCTGAGACTTTGAAAATTCTGAAGCGACAACAGGGCGCTGAATTAGATGATGATCCTCTGAAGGAGCCCTGGCTTCAGGTTGAAGTTGTGAAGAAAGAAGACCAGGTGAGCGAAAACGATGCTCCATCCACACTTCCCAAGCTTGAAGACCTCTCTCCAGAAGAAGAGGCTGAGGCGATGGGGCGATACAAGACAGAAGTCAGGCACGTGAAATTTCAGCCGGTCAAGGCTCTGAAAGATCGTCTTAAAGGTTTGCTATCAGAAGATAAAAAAGAAAAGGAAGTGCCCTCGAAATCATTGGCTTTGCCAGGTAAGGAAGAAAAGAAAGATAAAGAAGAAGCGGCTGAAAAGACTTGGAAAGAAACCAAGGCGGAGAAAGCTCGTCAAGCCAAAGAACGAATTCTTAAAGAGCAAGAAGCTCGTAAGAAAGCGGAAGAAGAGCGCCTGACGAGAGAAAAAGCTGACGCTGCGGCGAAAGTAGTAGCTAAGGCCAAGGCCGATGCCGCAAAGAAACATACGGCAGAAAAGGCTCTGAAGCTTAAGAAAGCCAAGGCCGATGCTGAAAAGAAACGTAAAGTAGAAAAGGCTCTGAAGCTTAAGGAAGCCAAGGCCGATGCTGAAAAGAAACGTAAAGTAGAAGAGGCTCTGAAGCTTAAGAAAGCTAAGGCTGATGCCGCAAAGAAACGTAAAGCAGAAGAGGCTCAAAAGCGGAAGAGAGCCAAGAAAAAAGTTGAGGCAGCAAAGAGACGAGTCCTTGAAGAGATGAAGAAGAGGAAAGAAGCTGAGGCTAAAAAATCTGCAAGTAACATAAAGAAGGCTGAACTTAACAATAAAGTTAGCAAAGCGCCGACAGAGTCAGCTTCGGTGAAACAAAGCGAGAGAGCGAAAAAGATTGCCGAGATACGAAAAAGGGTTGAGGCCGAGAGAGCTGCGAGATTGAAAAGAGAAGGCAGTGGTTCAACAGCATCGAAAAATCCCGGCTACAAGGGAGGAATGGAGCCTGCTAACCCGGATAAAGTACGCCGTTACAAGAAAAGTGGGGAAAAGGAAAAAGTTCCTTTTCTAAAGCGAATTTTGCGTTTGGACTCACTGAAGAAGGCCCCAAGTAAGAAGACTCCCCCCAAAAAGGAACCAAAGGCAGAGGCGGCTGAGCCCAGTTCCTCCAAAGGGGATGGGCATTTACTGGATAGGCTTCTAGATCGTTTTAAGCGTCAGCAAGACAAGGAGCTTAAGGGCGATGTAAAAGAAGTTGAAGGAGTAGAGGAGAAAAAAACCAGTGGAAAACGTAGAAATCTGGAAAAGGAAGACTCCACATCCCCTATTCGTCGCCTCGTCTTCTGATCATAGATAGAGATCTTCCCTGTCAGGGAGTCATTCAGAGGGTATATCGAGCCTTTATTCGTCGGGCCAATAAGCGAGACCCCCAAGATTTTCTTCTTCACCGAGTTGTGCGAGAGAGGAGCTATGATCCTTTGGATATGCAAGTTGAAGAGGGGGCACTTAGTTCATTTCTAACCAGTCTAAAAGCTCAAGGCCACCGGTTTCGTTTTTTGAGTGAAGCTCGTACCAGAGGCGATATAACGATTTCTTTTGATGATGGTTATGCCGATAATCTTCATGTCGCTTTGCCTCTGTTAAAGAAATTAGAGATTCCGATGACCCTGTTCTTAAACACGGATTGGTTGGATAGTAAAAAACGAAGATGGGCCGATGAGGTGATGGCTCGCGAGGACGATCCGAAGAGAGCAAGAGAGTTGGCTTGGGAAGGTTACCGAGATGAATCAGAGATAGCCATGAAGGTTCTGACTGAAAAGACTGGCAAAGCTTCCCCTGAGTACCCCAAGGAATCCAGGCCCCTCACCTCAGCAGAAGTAAGAGAGCTGGTATCTTCTCCTTTAGTGCGAATTGAGGCTCATGGCCATCGTCATCTCCCCCACTGCCAAATGAATAAGGAAGAACTGCAGAAGGACACTGAAGATAATCTGGATCAGATTGAAGCTTTGACTGGGCGTCGTCCTAAATGCTATGCTTATCCTTACGGGCGAATGTCAGATCTAGCTCCATTTACATTAGATGTTCTGAAGAAGCTGGGTATTACGAATGCCTATCTGGCGGAAGGTCGACCCAACTATCCCTGGACCCATCCTCTGCTCCTAGATAGGAATGCTCTTAATCTGTTATAATTCAACATTTTCGGCATCTGAGAAAGGCGCTAAAGGGTTTCCTTTAATGGGTTTTTACTAATGCTTATTCGAATTGGTATACTGGAATGGTGAAGGTCAAGGTGGGGAAGAATTCTAGTTCCCCGTAAACTGAAACTCCTTTTTAACAGAGACAGAATCCATGCCTCTCACCTGTGGAATTGTAGGCCTACCAAATGTGGGGAAGTCAACGACCTTCAACGCTTTAACTAAGGCCGGAGCCAGCGTGGCCAATTACCCCTTCTGTACCATCGAACCCAATTCTGGAGTTGTTGATGTGCCAGATCTTCGCATGGAAAAAATTTGTGAATATATACCTCCCCAAAGAAAAATTCCTGCGACAGTAGAATTTGTTGATATTGCAGGACTGGTAAAGGGAGCCTCGAAAGGCGAGGGGTTGGGTAACCAGTTTCTCGGCAACATCCGCCAGACCCAGGTGATCGTCCATGTCGTTAGGTGTTTCGAGAACGGCGACATCACTCATGTTGATGGAAGCGTGGATTCCCTCCGTGACATTGAGACGATTGATACCGAACTCATGTTGTCGGATTTGGAGTTTATTGGAAAGCGATTAGAGACCTTGAAGAAGAAGATCAGGTCTGGTGACAAAGACGCGGGGGTAGAAGAAGAGATGCTTAAACGTGTAGAGATTCATCTGGGTGATGGTCATCCAGCACGAACCTTGGATCTGGACGAAGAGGAGCGGGAGTATTTACAAGGATTAAACTTGATCACTGCCAAGCCCGTTCTCTATTGCTGTAATGTATCTGAAGACGAAGTCGTCGACGGTAATGATGAGGTGATGAAGGTGAAAGGTCACGCCGATAAGGAAGGGGCTGAGGTAGTTTGGCTGTGCGCATCAATAGAGGCTGAGATAGCTGAGCTAGATGATGAAGAAGAGAGAAAGGAATTCCTTGAGTCACTCGGTTTGGAGGAATCTGGCCTGGGTATCTTGGCGCAGAAGGGCTATGTCTTATTAGGTCTACAGACTTACTTTACGGCCGGAGAGAAGGAGGTGCGTGCCTGGACGATACGGCAGGGGTTCAAAGCTCCTCAGGCTGCGGGTGTAATTCATACTGATTTTGAACGCGGATTTATTCGGGCTGAAGTTTATTCCTTTGAAGACCTTCTTGAATACAAATCAGAGAAATCTATCAAAGAGGCTGGAAAACTGAGAGTTGAAGGGAAAGACTATGTCATGAAAGACGGTGACATTGTGCATTTTCTCTTCAATGTCTGACAGAAGACTGGAGCTTTCAGTCAAGGTTTGAGGGGTAAGAGATGATCTTGGAGAAGTGAACTCCGTGATCTCTCGTCATCACTTCATTCTTTCTGGGCCAACGGGAATAGGCAAGTCCTCTTTGGGGCTAAGGCTGGCGGAGCACTTTGGACTGGAAGTGATGTCTATTGACTCCATGGCCGTCTATAAAGGTATGGATATTGGGACGGCCAAACCTGATGCTCAAGAAAGGGCTCGCATCAAACACCATCTGATTGATGTGGTGGACCCTTGGGAAAATTTCAATGCTCAGTGTTTTGTGGAACATGCAGAGCGCACCTACGATAATCTTGGGGGAAAAGTTCTGGGGGTAGGAGGGACACCTTTCTATATTAAGGCTCTGAAAGATGGTTTGGCTGAGGTGGATGAATTGCCGGGTCTCGAGAGCTTCTTGTCTGGCTGGAATGAACAAGATTTGAGGCGGGCGTTGCGACGTCTTGACTCCAAAAGAGAATTGGAGATCAACCCACGAGACAGATTTCGTCTGGTGAGAGCTTTGACACTTATTATGTCTTCGGGAAAAAAAGCAACGGAACTGAAGCCAAAGGGTCGTCCTGGTCAGAAAGTGACAGTGGTTGCTCTGAGTGGAGACCGAAAGAAGATGCATGGCTTACTGGAACAGCGCATTGAGATGATGTTCAAAAGAGGTCTTTTCGAAGAGGTGAGATCTTTACTGGAGGGGCCTGAGCTTTCGAGGACAGCTGCTGCTGCAGTTGGATACAAGGAACTCTTTCAATTTTTTCGTGGGGAGATTTCCCTAGAACAAGCTAAGTACAAAATTTTGGTCGGAACCAGACGTCTTTACAAACATCAGATGACTTGGCTAAAGAAGATGGATGTTCATTGGGTTGAGAACGACCCGAAGGATTCAGAAGGGGTTTGGGCTAAAGTTTCTGGGCTTGCCAAGGCTCACTATGAAGCTCTATGAGCAGATCTGTTCCAATGTCTTGTTTCCCTAGGATCTTGATATGAGTATTGATGAAAATGTCGACGTGGCTGAAGTGAAGACTGGTGTCGTTCTGATTCAACTGGGCACGCCTGCATCTCCGGACCCAAAAGATGTGAGAGACTTCCTTAGGGTTTTTCTCGGGGACCCCAGAGTTGTTGATCTGAATCCTTTTCTCTGGAAACTGATTCTCAACCTCTTTGTCCTGCCTACTCGACCTCAGAAAGTCTCTAAAGCTTATGAGAGGATTTGGGATGGGGAAACATTTCCTTTGGCGAAACATTCTGCTAGCTACGCAGCTGCTCTCGAGGACGAGCTCAATCAAAGTGATGGTGAGAATTACCGTGTGCGGTGGGCAGCCGTTATTGGACAGCCCACACTTGAATCGGTTTTTGAGGATCTCTTCGAAGAGGGATGCACTCGAATTCGTCTCATTCCTCAATTTCCTCAATACAGCGAAGCAACAACGACATCAGTATGGGACCGGTTAGATCTTGCTCTGGATAGAGTTCATTGGCCAGAAGGGGTTGAGAGAGAACAGGTTGAGCACTACGAAAGCAATCCGGCGCTGATCGAAACTTTAGGCGTTCTCGTGGAAGAGGCTTTGGAGAAAGAAATTCCAGAGAAACTCTTGTTATCCTTTCATGGTTACCCAACTCGCAGAATCAAGGCTGGAGATCCTTATTTTGGTCACTGTATTACGACGGCCCAACGTCTTGGAGAACGACTGGAAGGAAAGCTAGACCCAGATGACATCGTGATTTCTTTTCAGTCGAAGTTCGGTCGGGAACAGTGGTTGGAGCCAGGTACCGAAGAGACTCTAGTGAGATTGGCCGAAAGCGGAGTCAAGCGTGTCGCGGTCCTGTGTCCGGCCTTTACGGTGGATTGCCTTGAAACGGATGAAGAAATTGGTCTTGAATTAAAGGAGGTCTTTCTAGAGGCTGGAGGAGATTCATTCACAAAGATTGATTGTCTAAATGACCATCCGACTTGGGTGAAAGGTTCGGCCGAATATCTGGTAAAGCCGCCTATATCTGAGATTCCCAAAGTTCCCGTGGGGAGTATTCCATTGGAGGTACCTGAACAGGTACTCAAGGTGGAGCCTCTTGATCAGCACGCAAAGACGAGTCTCAAGTCGATTTTTCTGGTTCTCTTTATCGACCTGGTAGGTTTTTCGATTATCTTTCCACTCTTTCCGAGAATGTTGGAGTATTATGGCCAGCAAGAGAACCAGCTTCTCTTTGGGGTCATGATGGATGCCATCTACAAGATGGAGAGTTGGATGGGGGGATCATCCGGGTACCACGTGGTTTTATTTGGTGGGTTACTGGGCTCCCTTTACTCATTTCTTCAGTTTATTTTTTCTCCTATACTGGGGTCGCTTTCGGACCGCTTTGGTCGTCGCCCTATTCTCATCACATCTTTGACCTTTATTGCGCTTTCTTATCTGGGTTGGTTCTTTGCCGCATCTTTTGAGTTCTTGGTTCTCTCGAGGCTCATCGGAGGAGCCATGAGCGGCAATATTGCTACTGCAACCGCTGTGGTTGGGGATGTGACTCGGTCGTCCAACCGCTCTAAAGGAATGGCCCTCATTGGGGTGGCGTTTGGGCTTGGGTTCATCTTGGGCCCTGCAATTGGAGCGTTCGCTGCTTACCTAGATCTGACGGCTATTTGGCCTTCGCTTGAGAATTGGGGAGTGAACCCATTCTCGGCCGCTGCTGGAGTTGCTTTGCTTCTGACGCTTCTGAACTTGAAGATGGTCATCACCAGTTTCAAGGAAACTCTGCCTCCAGCTAAGAGAGGTAAGGCGGAGAAAACGCGAAGTATTAACCCTCTTAAGCTGTTCAGAATGGAAAGTTTTCCAGGGGTATCTAGGAACAACCTAGCTTACTTCTTCTTTCTGTTGGCTTTTTCAGGAATGGAATTCACTCTAACGTTTCTAACCTTCGAACGACTGAAGTTTACGAACATGGAACAAGGGTGGATGTTCGTTTTTATTGGCTTCGTCCTCGTGTTCATGCAGGGGGGGTATGTCCGTAGAAAGGCTCCTGAGGTGGGAGAGAGCAAGATGGCCTTTCGAGGGTTAATTTTCTTGATGCCCGGTTTGGTTCTGTTGGGCTTGGCCAACAGTCTATTTACTCTTTATCTGGGCCTTTTTCTCATGGCCGTTGGTTCGGCACAGGTGATTCCCTGTCTCACAACTCTGGCTTCTCGTTATGCCCCTCCAGAGGAACAGGGACGAGTGACGGGAGTTTTTCGTTCACTAGGGGCTTTAGCCAGGGCTTTGGGCCCCATCGCGGCCTGTCTGCTCTATTGGAGAGTCGGTTCGCTTTCTTTTTACGTCGTTGGAGCTGCTTTCATTCTTCTTCCTCTTGCTTTGGTGAGAACGCTGCCTGCGCCACCCGAGTTTAAGGAGGCTGGCGAATGAAACGTCGGCTGGTTGTAGCGATCACTGGCGCATCGGGTACCGTCATTGGAATCCATCTATTAAAACTGCTTCGTTCCATCGATGAGGTTGAGACCCACCTGATCGTCAGTGAAGCTGGCCGGTTTACTGCCCAACAGGAAGCTGGGATCAAAGTTGGGGAACTTAAAGATTTGGCTGATGTGGTGCACGAACCTTCCATGATTGGAGCTACTTTGGCAAGCGGAAGTTATCATCACGATGGGATGCTGATTGTTCCCTGCTCGATCAAGACTCTGAGTGCGGTGGCCAATTCTTATAGTAACGACTTGATATCGAGAGCCGCTGATGTTTCGTTAAAGGAGGGGCGCCCTCTATTACTCTGTGTAAGAGAGACGCCTTTTCACCTGGGCCACTTGCGACTGATGACCTCGGTTAGTGAGATGGGGGCCGTGGTGTTCCCCCCAATTCCTGCCTTCTATACCTCGGCAGGGAGTGTAGACGAGCAACTGACCCAACTCTGTGGAAGAATGTTGCAGAGAATTGGTGTTTCCAATTCCTGGGTTGAGGTGTGGCAGGGCCCGAAAAAAGGTTGAGGTTTAGCCTCTGCCGAGTTCGTCTCCTAGGTGCTCTTCGGCCGTGTCAGAGATGGCGGCTTCGCGAATATTGTCCAGGTCAAACTGTAGGTCTTCTGGACAACCCATGACCTCGGCAAAGCGAATGCTCCATTCTGCTTGGCTTCCCTGTTGGGCTCCGAGTAGACTGAAATGCTGTTCAGCTTTGTAGAAGAGGTCTTTGGCCATTCTGTCGGGTATGCCAAGGGCGCGGAAGCGTCTGCTGACATAGTGACGATCCCAGCTTTCCCCTTTGGCGATGATTTCCTGAGCTGCCATGAATAGAGTATAATCAACGTCTGCCTCAGTCCCACCGACTTTTAAAGAAAAGAGTTAGGGGCAGGGTTCGTCTTGCCCAAGGAGTTGATTCCTCATCATCGAGTCCATGGAGAAGAAATCCTTTTCTAGCTACAGCGCCATCATCCCGACATTCAACCGGAAGGAACGGTTGATCGAGGCCATCGATTCTGTGCTTACCCAGACTCTTCCCCCTCTTGAAGTTCTTGTTGTGGATGACGGTTCGACTGATGGGACAGGGGAGGCTTTGAGAAAATATCCGGTCACTGTGATTGGCCAACAGAATGCAGGTCCTTCTTCTGCAAGAAACAGAGGGGCTCGTCAGGCCAAAGGAAGGTGGCTCGCCTTTCTGGATTCAGATGACCTTTGGGAAAAAGAAAAACTTGAGCGTCAGATGGCTTATGCTTTAGAATACCCCGATTATCCACTGATACACACGGGAGAGTCATGGATTCGAAATGGTAAACCTCTAGCGCAGAAAGGGCATCATAAGAAAGAAGGAGGTTGGCTTTACCGCAGGAGCTTGGAGCTCTGTCTGATCAGTCCTTCTTCAGTTGTTATTAGAAGAGATTTTTATGAGGAAGTTGGAGGGTTTGATGAAGAACTTCTTTCTGCAGAGGATTACGACCTATGGTTGAGAGTGTGTCATCGGCATCAGGTTGGTTACCTAGAAGCTCCTTTGACGATCAAAAAAGGCGGACACGCTGATCAGCTGTCATCCCAGCCGGGTATTGACCGGTTCAGAGTGATGGCGTTGGAGAAGATGATGAAAATGGAAGATCTAGTTGGAGAGGATCGAGAGCTGACTCGTGCAAACCTTATAGAGCGTTATCGTCGTCTTGCCTTGGGTTATCGAAAGCACGGTAAGAAGGAAGCCTCTTATTACGAAGAAAGGTTAAATTACTGGAGTGAAATGTCTTGAAGAAGATCACTTCAAATGGGATCTATAGCAGGGCAGAGGTCTACGATGTCCTCTTTGGTTGGGACCGAAGCGCAGAATTTCTTTTTGTGGATTCTGTATTCCAACTGCACGGACTCAATCCTGGCGACAGGCTGTTAGAGTTGGCCTGTGGAACGGGAGTCTGTTCTCTTCATTTAGAAGTCTTGGGATGGGTCATGGAAGGGCTTGATCTGTCAACTTCAATGGTTGAGGCTTTCAACAGGCGAGCTCGTGAGCAAGGACG
>Ga0066605_10002220_pt1 | contig 12424 bp, 8 predicted proteins | sample SaaInlLV_DNA_10m_FD_60385 | JGI IMG/M metagenome (GOLD analysis project Ga0066605, IMG submission 60385) | Marine microbial communities from expanding oxygen minimum zones in the Saanich Inlet - SI075_LV_DNA_10m | ecosystem: Environmental > Aquatic > Marine > Unclassified | place: British... | reverse complement strand
GATATCAAACTTCCACGTCCACCCACCGTCCACTTGCTTTAGGGAGTGGTACGCCATGTATTCATTCAGGTACTCCACCGTCACATCCTGAGGCGGCGACAGCACAAAACGAGCCCGTGCTGAGGCGTAGTCGGGATAGATTCGATTAGGCCGACTTCGATCTGATCGCATCGGCTTACCGTTTGAAAAGTGCGCCTTGAGCCGCTCCACGCGTAACACCATGAGGTCGCATATAATCAGCCCACCGAAGAGTTCACTATGACGCTCCATGGCGTTCAGGCCTACGTGTCCGCCATAGGAGTGCGCAATGACGATGGGCTTTGCGTCGTGCTCAAAAAGACCTGTCCCGCGGGCAACATCCACGACTTCTTGAGCCCGGATCTTATCCGGGTAAGACTCACGCGCCTCAGAGTCACCCATTCCAGAAAGGTCATAGGCCACCACGTGGTAGTGCTCTGCTAAAAAAGGCGCAATAAACGCAAAACAGCGCGCGTGTGCTAAGAAACCATGCATCAGCAGTAAGGGCGGATTTTCAGGATTACCCCAGCGAAAATAATGGACCTTACACCCACCTGAGTCGATCCAGCCTTCTTCCCGAGGAACCTGCAACGCACTGACCAGCCAAGCCGGCGCTTGCTGGGTATCTGTGGGAAGTTCACTCGAGAGGCTACAGACCTCGGTTACCTGCGTATTCATAAATATCCATTAACACTTCGGGGTAAGGTGGAAAGCTGGCTCGCAGCGCAACACGCGCTGGTCAAGTCGCCGCGAGCTCACGAGCGCCGTGATTGTATATAAAAAATCTCGTTGCGTGGCTGAACTTACGCACCCAGGTTCCGGGCAGATCGACGATGCAGTAACTCAGGTCTGTTTGCTGACAAATGGGGGGTATTGATCAGCAACATTTTCGTAGAGGTAGACCCAGTTTGTGTCTTGCATGACAGCCCGGTGCCGCGCATCTGCAGCGACGTGATCCTCAGGGGCGTACTCAGCATCGCCCTCAAAAAGTACCGCAACGTGACCGTCGTCCTTTGTAAAAATAGGGAATACTTCATGAGGTGACTGCGGTGTCTCACCCTCGGCCATTGCTTCAGTATTGGCGTAGCGCAGTAAGCTGCACAGTGTGATGTAAGTGGGTGGAAGCATACCCAGCTGGCCATTCTCATGCTGCGCCACAGCATCTGCAACGCCGATCCAAGAAAAGTCATGAATCTCACTGCCATCGATCTCGACCTCTGCGCTCTCAGCCAAAGGTGCTGCGTATATCCAGGTCTGAAATCGCTTGGGCTCGACCACAGGGGTCGTCCAACGACTGAGATGAACCATTTTTTTGAGATCAGGTCTGAGCCCACACTCTTCCTCTGCCTCGCGAGCTGCAGCGATTCGGGCAGCCGTATTCATATCGCCATCCGCTTCTTCAATGTCGGCCGGCTCCAGTGCACCACCAGGAAACACCCAGAGCCCACCGGCAAACATTAGCGCCTTGTTACGCTTTAGCATGAGAGTTTCCATACCATTAGGGGTGTCTCGCAGCAGTACAACGGTACTTGCAGGACGGGCATGGGGAATGTCTGTCACGAGTGATCTCCTAAAACTTTTTCCAACCGTATCACGATTGTCCGCACGTCGATCTGACCCAAGAGCACTAAAGAAATGCACGCCCTTGAATTGCCTGAACAAACGTCCAAAGACAAAAACAGCCGTAAAGCGCCGAAAACAAAAAAATACTGTATCGCGCCTTACTCGTACTGAGCGCCTGCGGCACAAGCTGCGCGAACATTGGGATAATCTGCATTGCATGCAAACCAAAAAAGTGAGGCACGCGCAGATCACCACCGTCCGTCGCCCAGCTGAACAACCAAAGACCGTTTGCGTCGGTTGGGCTGGCGTTAACCCAGTGGCTCGACTGCCCCCCCAAGTAAACGCCAAAGCCACCGCCAAAGACAGTCGAGAGGGCCAGACCCATGACGATCGCGAGTCCGATGGGCTGGGTCGTCTTTGCCGTCCGTACGACAGCCCAAGCAAACCATGCGAGCCCAACACACAACCAAACCGCCCCAAATCCCATAAAGGCATACATCGCTGAATATAAGGGGGTTGTCACGTTAAAATGGGACGGCTGGCCTTGCGCCGCTTGTACCATGATGTACAACATCTCTCCTGCGGCGACGAATACCAATGACTGTGGAACCCAGTGGCCTCCAAAGAGGCTGGGCCACGGAATCCGCAGACAGTGCGCGAAGACGAGCAAGGTCGCAAAGTACAAGGCGAGCGAAACGGCAAACTTAGCGGGTTTAGCCCACACCGAAGCCCCATGCAAAAGGCGGTCATCGATCAACATTGCTGCAAAGAACAAGACAGAAAGCCCAAAAAAGCCCAAGGCGGCGTAGACCCAAGCGGGGTTGACGTTTTTAACCGCACGCCAGTCAGTCTCTAGCGCGACGCGATGCAGGGACTGATCGTCAATCATATGCCGCCATTGGAGTGACCCACGTCGACGGCTCAGAGGTCGTCAATCGCGTTACCGAGCCAATCCATTCTCGTATCGAGCCAGGTGACAAGATGGTCAACTTCTTCTTGGTAGGTGTCATACACGACAGGGTTCGGCCACACGTATTCGCCCAGGGTTTGCCAAATAGAGTCGTTTTCAGCTTGCGCCAGATTGAGCGATTGAGACCACGTATCGATGCTCTGCTTAATTGCGGGCCGTTGTGAGTCGAAGTAGGCATAACGCTCCCTGACTCGTTCAGCGAACGCCGGATCCTCCAGCATTCGGCTGATCCAGTCATTCCACCTCACCCACCAACCCTCGGGAAAAGTAGCGTCGGCATAGTCGACGTTTCCAAACCCAAGGTCAAAGTCCCAGATGGGCCCCATCTTGATTTTTTCACCCGGAATCCAATGCAGGTAAATACTGGAATACCACTGCGCATCGACATTTTTGGCAATTTCGTTAATCAGAAACCAGTCAACGAAACTGTCGACGTCAGCGTAGGACGCGTAACCCGTCTCGGGGTCAGCAAACTCTGCACTAAAGAGTACGGCTTCGAAGTCATTGAGGTGTTGGCGCACCTGACTAAACTCAGGGTCCGCGTAGTCTAGGTTCGGCTCCTTAATATTAATGAGGTAGGTGTCTGTTCGAAAAGAGACGTCGTCCGGATCCAGACGGCTGGGCTGGTCAATTTCAAGCAAAAATCCCGTGTCGCCAATGTCGACCCTGTTACCACCGTCTTCAACTTTTTCAGAGATGTGGTAAATGCCATCATGACTGCCATTTACAAAGACTTCTGCGTAATGTCCGCTGGGTGTCCACGCCAGAGTGCTCATACTTCCCAGCTCAAACGCCAGATGATTTCGCATCAGCGTTTTGTCGGAATACTCGGCAAGAAAGAGCCATTTTTTATCTTCAAGCATTCCAAATAAAGCGCGTTTTGACTCAAGTTTCATTTGATAGGGCTTTTTAGGGTGCTGCCAAGTTGAGTTCCCACGGCCTCTGATTTCCATAACCACTTCATCAACCGAATCGTAATTGCGCCAGCCGTCCATCATAAAGGTGCCCGTGACGTAGTCTTCTTTGGACGTGATGGCGTTATCGGTATTTAGATAAATAATAGGGAGACCCGTAAATCGCGTCAGATCAACGTCAAACGTTCTGGTCACCCCCGACTCATTTTCCACGGTGTAAGACACGACGCCTGTGAGGTCTTGGGAGTCCTCCCCAGAGGCCTGTGGTGCACCATTCACAAGCACCTGAGATCCCTCGAAGGTAAACGTTGGCACGAGCGACGTCACCGCGGCATCACTTGGGAGTCGGGCGGTAAACGTGTCACCGTCAATACTGAATTCAATGTCAGCATCCAGATCTGCGTTATTTTGCGCCAGTAACACAAAGCTTTGTAAAACAGGATCCGGTATTGGAGTGACCGGCACAGGGTCCACCGCGACGGGCTCTGAGGTGGAACCGCCACCGCCACCACAGGCACTGAGGACTAAGATAAGAGGCACTAATACTGCCAATTGATAAACGCGCTGTAACATTTCGAATTACCACTCTTTGACTACTGCACACACTCTGCCTGCCGGTCATGAACGGCGAGGGCTCGCGCAAGCATAGTAGTCAAAGATGCCAGAGAGCGCCAAAGAATCCTTGAGCTTTAGTGGTGCTGCCAATGAACAGTTTGGGCAGTAACACGCAAATACCGGACGAGGAGTTCATCTTGCCGGTGCGTGCAATGCATCGATCGACACCACCGGCACAACCAGGAGGTGTCCTTCCCTGGCGGGCAGTCAGAAATATCGGAAATGACGTCTATTTGGCGTTCGGCATGGTGCATCAATGGAACCACAAGCTCCTGAAAACCCAATGCTCTAAGTGACACTACAACCATATTGGTGCTCTCCACCATGCGCATGGCCCATTGCCAATCAGGTACTGTAGTGCTCGTGAGCTTTTCACAGGCGATCTGTAAAGCGCCCCCCACTATTAAAAAAGCGGTTTCATAGTCACGCTCGCGCAGGTAGTGAACGCCTTTTTCGATCAGTAACTTCCATGACACATCCGCGGCACCAGGAGAGTTGCAGATTTTGTGTAGCCCTTCGATATCCAAAAAAGTTGGGGTTAAGACACAGGGACTTGACATTATGATCGGCGCCGAGATGGAGTCATTGCAGGATGCCAAACAATGCTCATTAATACAAATAATTCTCATTCGCATTAATAAATAATAAAAGTTCGATACTAATAGTTAAATACCCGCTTAGTGTCCAACTGAATGGCCGAAGACTTCGCCGCCTTATTCAACGAATCACACGTCGCTTAATCAAGCGGATACAAACCTCGAATCACATGGCCCTTGCTCACCCTGCTTATTCTCAGTAAGCGTCACTGTCTCTTCAGCAACAGTGGCAGCAAATTAATGCTGGTGCACAGATGCATAAACAACCCACGGCAAACTAGTCACTTAGCAAACCGAGCGCTTACGTCGCTTTTAGTAATTGCAGCGGTAAGGCCTCTCAAAATTCCAATTATTCCTGCATTTTGGCGCTTTATAGTCGCCAATGCTGTCGAAGTATCGACGATCCACGCCGTCACCGACGCCCTGCCAGCGATAAAGCTAAATTCATCTTCGACAGGCGTCGCAGCCAAACATTCCGCGAGACCGATTACACCGCCCTCACCAAATTCAATAGTCCCTAATCCCCTTTTCGCTATCAGACCCTTTTCAGCTGCGACAAGAGCCCGTCCATTGGCAATGTGGTTTCTGATATCGACGGTACTACGAAGCGGAATCGACCTGTAACTTCCACTTCGCAAAAATATATCTAATAAATCAGATTTTGATTCAGCGTCAGGCAGTGCAATCATTGAGTTGGGAGCTAAATCCGGCCGCCGCAAAGCGGCCTCTGCTGTGTTCGTCTGTTGCAACTGCATTGCAAGGCCAGCGAACATACTTTTAACCGATGGCAGTCCTCGGTCAAGCTCACTTTGCATCCAGGTCATTGAAATTTCGAGACAAGTCGTATGACTACTAGCCATTGCGGATGCGAGACGTCTTCCTCGGCCAAGCAGAGCAAGCTCTCCAAATGACCCACCTTTGGTCAGGGTAGCCAGTACATGTGTTCCATTCTCGATTGAAATCTCAATGGACCCGTCTTGTATTATGTAGAAGTTATCCGCGCGGTCGTTTTCCTTAAAAAGAAATACTCCTGGCGGAATGGAAACCTCCATCAACTTAGGATTTTGAGCTGATGGTGTTCGACTTATACCGTTTTTATCTTCCAATTTCGTACCCTTCATCTACTGCAATGCTGAAATGGCCAGCTCGAGTTCCTTAAGATTTTTTTCTTTTTGCTCGCCGTATGCTTTTCGTGCTGACTCACTCTGCCAGTTATGGCGCTCCATCAGCCCCCTAGTGTTAGGCATAAATTTATCAAAATCGATGCCGATCTCTGTCGCAACTGCAGCAGTTTGACGCCAAAAAACTGTTCTGCCGAGATTGGACAAATCCGCATCTAAGAGATACGGAGAAAGTCGAGTATTACTAATCTGCGCGTACGCCTGCATTATCAACTTAGTATCAAGAATCATTTGTGATACCAAACTAATTTCGCCTTGCGAGTAGTCTCCGACGACTCTCATAGCAGTTTCCGCCATCTCCGCGCCTATAGGTTCGTTGTCATAGTGCTGTTTTAAAAAACCTGCATCATGGAAAAGTGCGGCGATAGTAATAATCTCAAGGTCTCGTTCACATAGCTGCGCATCTGAACCGAGCATTATCGCTTGGTCGATCACGTCTACCGTATGAAGGTAGCTGTGATAGACCAACTTGCTGTCTAGCTCCCGTTTCAACCGCCCGCTCAAACTAGCGATAGGCTGTGGCAGTAACTGTAAGGCTCGAGTCACTCTGGCCGGCACTGTTTGCGGGTAAGCGTGCTCGCTTCTAGCTTTGCTCATCTTTATCGCCCAAACTCCTTATTCAATATATATTACATTGACGTAATAGATATTGCATATTGCTCTGACGGTCTCAGCGCACGCTTGCCAAGCCTTCTTAGACTGCCAATAAGATATAAAGACTATGGATAAGCAGCGAATCAAAAAGTGCCTAAAATGAGAATCGCGAATCTAATCCGCTCAGCTTAGCCTAAAGTTAATAATCGATGAGCAGCCATCAACAATAGAGGTGAAATATGTTGAATCAGGAAACAAAGTTCGTTGAACGCGATGGCGTCCGAATTGCCTATCGAATTTATGGCCGCGGAACGAGCGATTTGATAATCGTTCCCGGCATCATCTCCCATGTTGAATTTGCGCATGAATTACCTGGTTATAGCGAGTTCATTAGCACGATCTCAAAGCATCACCGAGTTATTGTATTTGATAAGCGTGGAAATGGTCTTTCGCAAAAGCTTTCTGAGACCGCGCCGACCATAGAACAACGTATGGATGATATAAGGTTTGTTATGGACGATGTGGGTTCCAAACAAGCAACCGTATTTGGAGTTTCTGAAGGGGGTAGCCTTAGCGCCCTCTTTGCAGCCATGTATCCAGAAAGGACTAAGAGCCTGATTTTATTTGGTGCGTTTGCGAGGACTCCGGGACTTGAAAAACTGGCGCGTTATCCACGAATTCTAAGACCACTTTTAAAAAATATAGCAATGCGCCAAAGCATACGTAAGGTCAAAAAAACCTGGGGAGACGGATCGTTTGTTCGGAATGTCATTCCTTCCGACACGTTGATAAATGGCAGAATGCGGCAGCAGTTTAAGGATTATGAGTTAGCTTCGACAAACTCCGATGATATGGCAAAAATGATGTCATTACTCTCGGAGATGGACGTCACAAGCTTTTTGAGTCATGTTCGATGCCCCACCTTGGTCATGCATTCTCATGATGACCGGCTGATTCCTTTTAAATACGGTCAGGAGCTTCACGACGGCATTCAGGGCTCAGAACTGCTCGAACTTACCAGCGCAGGCCACACATTTTTTATGTCACGAGACGAAAGGATAAGCGCGGAAATTCTTGACTTTTTGGCCGATGACGACAAAAGCGTCGAGGTAAAAACTCAACGAGATCGGGTGCTCGCTACTATCATGTTTAATGACATTGTGGGTTCAACCAAGTTACAAGCAAGCTTTGGCGATGAGAGTTGGGCGGAAAAGGTGCGTAAGTTTGAGGCTTTAAACCAAGAATTGATTAGTGACTATGATGGCGTGTATGTGAAGGGCCTCGGCGATGGGGTTCTCGCATTTTTTTCAGGCCCCACTCGCGCCATAAAGTGCGCATTCGAGATCAAGGAAAAAGCGAAAGATTTAGGTATCCAACTGCGTACGGGGCTCCATATCGGAGAAATCGAGAAAGACGAGGACGATGTTCGAGGAATAAACGTTAACGCCGCTGCGCGCATTCAGGGCAAGGCATCCGCAGATCAAGTCCTCGTTTCGGACGTCCTAAGAAACATCACTCATGGCTCAGGCGTTGTCTTCGAGGATGCTGGAGACTTTGAGCTAGACGGATTTCAAGATCGATGGCGTTTATCTCGCGCAACGCAGATTGAACACTGAGCCGCTATGCTACCAAAGCAAGGTGCCTAGACGATGCTAAACAAGTTAGCTCGCTGAAATCGTAAAATGAACTTCAATACCTCGGTTTTTGAGCCTGCCTTAAAGTTTCGATGGGTAATTTTTTGTCTACTCTTTGGACTAAGCCTGTCGAGTGTAGCTTTAAAACCCTCCATTGATCGTCTTGCCATTGACCTTCTTCACCTTACCAGCGACCAAAGGGACGAAAGCGCGGAGATAATCGTTGTAGCGATTGACGAGGCTACGCTAGATGCAATCGACCACCCATGGCCATGGCCTCGGCAATACTACGGTGAAATGCTTTACCGCTTGGAACAACTTGGAATCAATGAAGCCGGTTTTGACTTGCAATTTATCGGCTCGTTGACTTCCGATGGCGATGCGTATTTTGCAGAAGCGATCGATCAGTTTGGTCACGTTGTTCTCGCGAGTGATATGGTGGAGAGGTCTACAAACTTCTTCACAGGTGTAATGCTGATGGAGCCACTGCCTACTCTCTTGGATGCAGGCGCGGTATCAGGGTCAGTAGGCGTTGATCGAGAAATTGATGGTGTAGTTCGATATCCACCGACATATCGAGCATCATTTTCTGAACAACTTGCTCGAGGTCGCAATAACAGCCCCCCCCAGAGCAGAGATATCATCAGGTATCGAATAAACGATGAAACACCGCTTTCTATCAGTGCATTACAGCTATTTATTGAAAACGGCGTTCGTGCGGAAGACGTACGCAATAAGATCGCAATTATCGGTTGGGACACAAAAGCGGTGGTCGATGCTGGATCAGGACAAGTTGATAAGTTCATGACTCCCTTTAGCAGGTTTGGTGCAGACCCCATCTCTGGAGTTCAACTCCATGCTCAGCTTCTGCGGAACCGACTGACTGACGATTGGGTAAGACAACTTCCTGCTTACATCAATTTTTCCGTCGTTAGCTTTTTTTCACTGCTAGGCTTTGCGGCGGTCATAAAACTATCAATTCTTAGAGCCTTTACACTCATAATCACAGTTCAAGTTCTTGCACTATTAACAAGTATCTTGCTGTGGTCGAGTGGTCAATTTTTTAACGCTTTATTATTAACGCCTACTTATTTAATTTTACTTAGTTCAACCGTGGTTCATGGCTTCCTAACCGTAGGTAAACAAAAGCGGGAATTGAGGAAAGCATTTGACCAATACTTGTCACCCAGCATGATTGAAGAGTTAGTTCGAGACCCACAAAAACTTCAGCTCGGTGGAAATATCCGAGAAATGACGATTATGTTCTGTGACATTCGAGGATTTACAACGATATCAGAGCGGTTTAAAGGGGAACCCAATAGATTAGCTGCAATTATAAATCGCTTACTGACTCAGCTCACCGATGACATCCTCAAATATGGTGGGACCGTTGATAAGTATATGGGGGACTGCATTATGGCCTTCTGGAATGCTCCCATAGAACAAAATGACCATGCGGATCGCGCCGTGCGATCGGCTGTGTCGATGTACTCTTCATTATTGGATCTCAATCAACAACTTATCGAGGAGGGTCTAATTGACCAGCCCATGCGAATAGGGGTTGGAATTGGTACTGGAGATGTTGTCGTCGGAAATATGGGCTCAGAGCAACGTTTTGATTACACAGTGCTTGGAGATACTGTAAATATGGCATCGCGGTTAGAGGGCCTAACAAAGCAACTCGCCGTCACGGCCCTTATTTCTCAGACCACTTTTGATCTGCTTGATCCGGTGTTGCGCGAAACAGTGGTGGAGCTAGATAAAGTGCGCCTAAAGGGAAAGAAGGATTCTTTAATTGTGCATGGGTTATTCGAATCACCATTTTATGAAGAAGAAAAGGATTTGGTTGCTCAGTTTCTCAATTTCTATCGCGAGGGTAGTTTCCATGAGGGCCTAAAGGTACTGGACGCTTTAGACACTTCTGAGAAACTAAGTCCCTACGCCGGAAAAATGAAGGACCGGCTGCGCGAATTAATTAAAAATGAGTCAAAATGGGATGGGGTTTACGACCTAACCATAAAGTGAATGAGGAAAATCTCTAAAGATACCCCTGCACCCCCAATGATAAAAAGGGCTTATCACCCTCAGCAGCCTGCGCATTAATAGTCACATCAACCGCTGTCCCGATTCTTCGCTTTGCTTGGAAAAAAATTAGATTACTGGCCGACGCGCCCGTGAACGACTGCTTTAAAAACCGAATTGACATCATTCCTCGCGGTATTGGCAGTGAGAACCCAACATGCGCAATTCTGCTCGGTACCGATTTCGATATTCGCTCTGCATCTAGCCCCGAGAACTCCCATTGAGCAATTCCAGCCGTACCTGTAAATCCATGATCGAGCGGACGCTCAATGTCCAGTCTGGAGTGTCGAAGGGATAAGTCCTCAAAGTCTTTATTGGGCACTAACAGCTGATAATGAACTGGACTACGAAAGCGATCTTTAGAAATTCGCCGAATCTCTCTTGCAGATTGCTGATCAGCATAATAGTTGGAAAAGACCGGGTTATTTTCTAGATCAGCACTAAGGTGCTCGACAAAGATACGTGTCTTGTTGGTAATTTTATGACTCGCGCGAATAGTCGCTTGCTCAACAGTTCCGTCAGGGTGCAACCAATCATAAAGAGGAGGTAGACCAGCCAACCTAGTCGCGCTAATTGTTGCTGACGCAACCGGCTTTCTTTCCCGCATTACCGCTACTTGTAAAGAGGATTCTCCACCCGGTGATGTCCAGAAAAGACCCGTACCCCCATAGTAATCAGTCGACTCGCGCTGACCCGAGAGTACATTAATATTTTCAAGCACATAGACATCTGCAAATGGACCACCATATTCCGTAATCAGGCTGTCAGTAAAGCGACTATCAACTTCGACGGCCTTGACCAAAAAACTCAGTTCTAAATTTTTCTCATATACCCAAGACAAGTTAAAACTTAAATATTGATCTATATTTTCAAGTCGCTCCACCAAATCATCTCTAAGAACAGGATCAGCGAAGTCAATATCCACATAACAGTGAAGTTGCGCGTTATGACTAACCCCTGTCAGGCTATTACTTTTTGTTAAATGTTGACCCGCAGCGATAGAAAGCGATGTGGCTCCCACTAGATCAATTAGGCTTACAAACTCCAAACTATCGCTTTTGGAAAATCTAGTAGTCTTATCGCGACAACTCGAATCGAAATCCTCAGACACCCCAAAAAAAGGATTGCTAGGAGGAGCAGCAGGCTGGTCCACCAATAGATTGCTCGTTTCCTGGGCCCAATGAAAACTGTTTGTATATTGGTCGGCTGTATTTGTGTAGCCAAAGTCAAGCCTGTCCTCCTCGAGCTTCGTCTCCTGATCAGATACAGAGGCGTAGAAGGGGGTCTCAGCGCGATAGACTAAAAAATCATGCCCATACCTTGGGCGCCATCCAAAAGCTGACAGCAATACCTCATCATCAAACGAAAACTCCGACCCTGAGGAATCGCCACTAGAAAGTTTTTGATCGAATTTTCCACCCTCAACTAAGAACGATATTTCGCCAAACCGACTCTGACCGTACCCATTAACACCTCCGTCAACATAGCGACCAAAGGTACTATCCATCTGCGAACGCTCCGCACTCAAAAAACCATGAATTTGATCTCTCGAGATCCCATCAGGGTAGTCTCGTCGGACGCCAATCACTTGCGAATCAAATGCCATTCCACGTAAAAACTGGCTTGTAGAATAGAAATCACTTGGAGACACGCTTGCCTCATAAATATGGCTTGCGGGGTCCCGCCCATTAAATTGCAGTTGAGCCGAGATTAAAGCAGTTCGTGGCAACCCAAGTTCATAGTAGCGGCGTCCAATATGGAGCCCCCCAGTTTGATCGGTCGCAAATTCCGATAGTCCCCGTTCCTCTACCACCTTGCCAAGAGCTATATCGGCCTGCTGCTGACTCCCCAAAAAATCAAACTCTGCAGCCAATAGCTTAGCGGCCATAAGATTTGGAAGTGGGTCTAAAGGATCTAGCTCAGAAGCGTCTTCAAACCTCTTTAACGCGAGCTTTGTCTCTCGACGGTGGAGGTGTGCAATGCCTTGATAAAGTTGTGCTCTGGAAAAATTTGGATCCAACGCGGTAGCCTCAAGAGCGCTATCTAAAGCCGCACTCGTATCGTTGGACTTGAGCTTAACCAAGCTATCGGCCAAGACAACATCTGGATATAAAGTGCTCTCTTGACGCCGCTGTTCCTTAATAAGAGATGCAGCTTTTCGCATATCTCCCGTCAGTGTGTAAAAGTGCGTCAAAACAGCAAGGTATTCTGGACTAGGCTCACCGAGCTCATCAGCTCGCTTTAAATGTTTCTCTGC
>Ga0066605_10002216_pt1 | contig 12434 bp, 9 predicted proteins | sample SaaInlLV_DNA_10m_FD_60385 | JGI IMG/M metagenome (GOLD analysis project Ga0066605, IMG submission 60385) | Marine microbial communities from expanding oxygen minimum zones in the Saanich Inlet - SI075_LV_DNA_10m | ecosystem: Environmental > Aquatic > Marine > Unclassified | place: British... | reverse complement strand
AAATAATCAGGCTGGAGCTGGAATTGCGAGTGATGCAGGGTGGAGAAGTGATGCAAAACATACAGAGGAGCCTTTGGCACATTTATTTGTTACCATTCTACAGAGGCTGGGTGTTGAGATCGATGAGTTTGCAGGCTATAAAGGTGGATTGGCTAGGGTATAAAAGCTAGATTCACAAAGTCATAGAGAATTCTGTTCACTAAGTTGGTGGTATAGAGGCAGCCTACAAGTGCATTCTAACGGTATTTCTTTGTGTTTTGTATTGATAAGATGACCCCTAAAGGAAATCGCTGGTTATGAAGACCAAAAACATTTATGGAGAAGTATGAAGATGAGGACTTTGACACTACTGGCGGTAGTGATATTTTCTGTTGCCAACTCTTATGGTGCAGACAAGTTTGAGGATTACGAGAAGGTCGTCAAAGATACACATATTTCTTCACTGGCCTTACGCCAAAAAGTACTGCGCGATACTGTCGCGAAAGACACCTATTGGATTAAGGGCAACTGGGGAGAAACTATCTGGTGCCTTGCTGCGCTATATCTCGATGAAAAGACCGATATGGCCAACCAGAAACTACTTGAGAACGCCAATGAATTTCTTGACGCGGTCAAGGAGTTGAAGGTGGACTTCAAGCCTGAGACGTCGAAAGATCTACCGTGGCCATGGGCCTATTTCGCACTCGGGGATTACACGCGGATATTGTGCATGTTTGGAGCCGATAGCACCCACTTCCCGGGCCGACTAAAGTCTGACACTGAAGTTGCGATGAAGGAAGCACTTTGGCTGTTGGTGAAGAGCAAGAGTAAGGTCAAAGAGGCTGAACTCAAGTACCTTCTTGTACATCACGGGACGGAAAACCATGACCTGACCCTTCGTCCAAATTATTACCTTGCGGCATCACTTTTCAAAGATGACCCAGCATTCAGGAAGCGGAAGTATGATGACGGAAAAACAGCCGCTGATCATTATGCTGCTTACAACACTTATTTCCGAGCCTGGGCGCGCCAGCGGGTCATGGTTGGGATGTGGTTTGAGATGGGATCTGATACATATCAGAAATACTCCTGGCCGGCGCTATTCAATCTTCACGAGCTCTCGCCTGATACGATGGTTCGCAAGCACTTCGGAATGTTGCTTGATATTGCTTTCGTAGAGGAGGCGCAGGTTTCTGTTCGTGGCCGTCGAGGAGGTGGGCGTAGTCGAGCAGGATATGGAAAGAATCCTTTTGAAGGATACAAGAACCTTTTTTACGCACCTAAAGGTGGAGCAGGTGGTTGTAGTCATTCGAAGGTGATGGAAACGAGCAACTATCAATTACCCCCTGCTGCCATTGTTTTACGCAAGATGGTGTTTCCAACCGAGAAGATTATCACCATTAGTAATCGGGTCCCTGGTGAGATGTCTGTGAATGGTATCGGTAACGGGTACAGTGCTTATGTAGCGGATTCTGCGTTGATCAACTACTCACACCGCACACCTAACTATATCTTGGGAAGTACACTTCAGAACCCAGCGCTCAGCATGAAGCAAGATGGCAAAGATATCTTGAAATACTCTGGCATTTCCAGACAGAACCGCTGGAGTGGAATTCTGTTTGATAATAAAGAGAGTCGCTTTCCTGTCGTGAGTGCTCTGAAGCAACGTGCCGATAACGAAATGTGTGCGATCTTTGTCGAGGTCGAGAAGACTCGTGGAGGGCGACCTCAGCATCCCCATTGGAGTTTTCAGCATGAAAACGTCCTCTTTCTACAACGGATCACTCCTAATCGAAATGGAATGGGCTCTTACAGCACAGGTCGTATGAACATTCGCTTTCATGGCAAAGGATTAAAAAAGACAGAGAAAGAAGGCTGGATATTTGTCACCAATGGTAAGGCCTTTGCTGGAGTGAAGTTCCTGGATGGTCCCCACATATGGGATGAGGCTGGTGAGGTGGCCTCATCCGCTGATCACAAAGCCGATGCCACAACGCGCATTCTTCTACACGCCGGTGATGCGACGAACGACTTGTCTTATGAAGTGTTCTGCACGACCCTTCTCAAGAGTTCGCTGAAAGTGGAAAAGGACCGCATCGAATACAAGCCGACTAAAAAGGGTCCGGTTCTTGAGTGCTTTCGCTATCGTGTTAAGGATTTTAAAAAGTTCAAATTACCCCAAGTCGATGATAGACCAATTGATCTACGCCCGAAGTGGACTTACCGTAGCCCATACCTTAACGGGATCTTCGGGGAGGATAAAGTTCGCGTGACGGTGGGCCCAATCAAGCGAGAATACAACTTTGGAGAATGACAGTCTAGGCAGACAGGGACATTTAGAATAAGCTGTTTCGGTGAGATAGATGAAAGTATCTCAAGTGAGATAGAAGGCCTTAGAGGGAGGCCAGTTCCTCTTTAGCTTTGGCCATGATGGCTTGGTCGGGGACAGTGGTGAGAGGTGTGTATTTACAGTGACCATGGCGGCCTTCTGGCCCGTAGGGAGAATTTGATCTTTTGTTGTAGCAGGAAATGAGGCACCAACGCGGGTTCTCGGAAGTATTAGGGCTAGAACAATGTAAGAGGTTGCTGTGAAAAAAGAGGGTGTCTCCTGGGTTGAGCTCAACATGAATTTTTTCTAAAACCTTTTCTGCTTCGGCGACCCGTTCAGGGTCAGCCCCTGTTTGGGTTCCAATCTGGATGTGGTCAATCCTCCCTAGCTTGTGGGAACCTTTTAGAACTTGTAGGCATCCGTTTTCAACGGTGGCCTTGTCGATAGCCACCATGCAACTGATGAGGTCGGGAAATAGACAGTTGCCACTGTACCAATAGCCATAGTCCTGATGCCACTCCCATGCGCCACCGACTTTGGGTTCTTTGATCATGACTTTGCTGTGCCAATGATAAATTTCATCCCCATCAAGGAGGGCTTGGGCATTATTGACCAAGCGTTCACTGCGAGAGAAGTGCCCAAATAGATTATCCTCAGGGTGGTCCCATAAACAGATTTTGCTTTTCTTTCCTTCGCTATCGATGGTTGCATGGCCTTCTTCGCCCAATAGTCCCATTTGATGGCGAGAGTATTCATTCAGGGCTTTCATCTCTTCTTCATTGAAGAGTGAAGGAACAATGACGTAACCGTTTTGTTCGAAGTCCAACATTTGTTGTTTGTTAAGATTCATAAGGTACTCCTAATTTTAGGCGGAGAGTAATTTGCTTTAAGAAAGCTCCACTTGATGACTTACTAAATATCAAAAAAAAAGGGTCAAGTCGTATTGTGAACGACCTGACCCAATAATATGTTAAATTCGATTATTTTTTCTTTTTGAACAGTTCGACCATGGCTTTTCCCATTTCGTCGCCAACTTCCATGTAGAACTCGCCATTGCCACCGTAGTGACCGTTGGCACTGCTTCCACCATAAAATTTACGTGTGTCGACCGTGGCAACATTATCTTTGAACTCTTTGTACTTAGGGTTGGATCCACGGCCGTCGACGGCTAATTGAGCAGCTACGATTTTGTGGGTCGAGTTATCATCGCTCAATTTTCCATCAGGAATACCAAGGGTGGCCACAACAAATGGTGCGTTAGGTGCGTTGAACTCTTTTCGCAGAGATTTAATCAATTCAACGAGGTGAACTTCATAGCGAGAGGAGTGGTTGGGGTTCTGATCTTTAGCGCCTTGCCACCAGAAGAATCCAGCCACCTCATATTTTTTAGCTCCTGGGTAGTTTTTGCCAAGATCTGCCAAGACAGCTTTTGCGTTGTTGGTGTCGTCATCGTAATTCTTACCGGCATACCATGGGTCGACGGGCTTTCCTTTATTTTTTCCTTTTCGGCCAATGACTTTCGAGACACCTTTTTCAAATTTCAGAATTTTTCCGCCATCTTTATACTCCTGATAGCCGGGGAATTCTTGGCCGTTCACCTTGTACCTTCCGACCGAAGGAGGTAGGAGGTCCCACCCAAGACCACGGTTTCCAATGGCAGCTTTGAGCATAAGAACAGGTTCTGAAAAGTGATCACCAAGGTTCCAACCAGTGCCGAGCTCAACCCCTACTTTCTTTTTGGCTCCGAGCCATTCTTGGGTCATGATTCCACGTCCCTGCATTGTGTGAATATAACGTACATCTTTACGCTCTTTGAAGTTTTTGTCGGCGTCGACGAGATAGGTGTATTTCCCGGCTTTAATGCCACTGTAGACGGTTTTTGGCTGTGAGCCATCAGGGCTACCAAGCTTACCGTATTGGAGCATGTTGGATTGCCCCATCATGATGAAGACCTTAACGGGCTTGTTCATATCAGCTGATTTTGAGCCATCATTAGCTGTACACATGCTAGCTGCCATCATAAAAATAGCAGTCAATAAAAAAGTTAATCTCATCTATTCTCCTTCGTCGTGATGAATTCATAGGGGTAAAAGTTTACCCTGATGCCAAGAGAATAAACATTTATCCAGTCAAGTCAAAAGATAAGGGAAAACTTAATATGAAAAATCAAGAAAAATATGTCGAATTGAGGTCTGGTCATTTAAATTGGTCTTGAACCAAGTTCCTGTTTGGATAGGTAGATTGGAGTATCAAGAAAATTCTTTCTGAGATGGTACAAAATGAGAATCAAAATGTTATGGCTTTTAGTCATTCCATCAATCGGTACGCCACGAGAAGAGGAGGTTTGTCGATTTGCTCTTGAGATCATCGGCATAAAGTCATAGGACGAGATCTTTTATGAGGGAAAGATCAAGGGGAGGTGAAGTGGGTATAAATGGAAAACCCTGCGTTTTACGATGACTTGTTTCTAGAAGAAAGTTTTATGTCTTTACTTTTTATGTTGAAATATCATCTAGAGTGATCACCGGGCTTTTGCAATAAATCCTTAAATTCCTCAAAGTGCTTTTCATAAACGTCTCGGTTTGTTGCATCGTGCTCGCAGGCAATCGCCGCAGCTCTACCCACAACCACTCCTACCATGCCCAGGGTGTTCATGACTCGGATAGTGCCCAAGGCTTCGTGGGTACAGGATATATCTCTACCTGCCATAAAAAGATTGCTTATGTTTCTCGAATAGAAAGCTCGGTAGGGAAATAGGTAACCCTTTTTTGGGTTGTGCTTTGCTCGCATCTCTCCGATCAGGCCTGGCCGCGGAGATTCTGCCCACCGCCCTTGGGTATCATCGACGCGACCATCGAAGTGGGCTCGAGATATGAATGGGTTGTTTGGATTCTCCTTAGCCCAAAGTGGCAGAGCATAATGCAGGTCGATTCCCCAGGTCGCTGGAACACAGGAATCAGGAAAGTCTCGCTCACTATAAATATCGTCTTCACTGACGATGACATCTCCGAGAAGTTGTAAGGTTTCTCGAGGCCCTCCAATGCAGGCCATCCAGTACATCTCGGCTGTAGCATGAGACTTTCCACTCGTATCCAACTCACCATAGACGCCATGGTTTTTCATGGCGTTGAAAGCTCCAAAGGCAGCTCGAAGGTTGTGGTCCCGTATTGCCTCGAGGTCATCGAGGGGGTGCTTATCAAAACCACTCTCCCAATACCACTGCCCTTCAAAACCTTTCTTAGCTGGGGAAAAGAAAAGAGGGTGATCGTGTTGTATTCTTGCCGGTTTACCTTCTTTATTCAGCCAGCCCCCATCTCCCGGATAGGGAAAGCCATTTTCTGTGAGTTGAAGCGCCCAAGGGGTTTCCGGAAATGAGACGTCTTGGTCCGTCCATTTCCACTTCCAATAGTTTGTCATACCCATCCGCTCTTTGGGTTCCATACGATGATCGGCTCCTGCTTTCAGACCGATCGTCCCGTGCCCTGTTCCATCTACGAAGTATCTAGATTTGAAGGTTCTGGTAACGGTGCTTTGGGGACTCATGGCCGAGACCTCTCTGATACACCCTCGTTCGGTTTTTACATCATAGACGTAATAGCCCATATAGAGATCTAGATTCGGCTCTGCCTCTACAACCTTCAGCCTCGTCTGGGCGGCTTCCTCAAAAGCCTCCACTTTCTGCCGGTTCTTCATCTTTGGAGATATTTCCCGGACGATATCTCCTATGTTCGGGTATTTCCCTGGTGGGTAGAGACCACATGGATCAACGAGTATTTCTGGAGATGCGTTTCCCCCTAAGGTTGAACGGTCGTGAACGAGAGACACTTTTAAACCTGCTCTGGCTGCTGATACAGCCGCACAGCAACCTGCGATACCTCCCCCGACAACCGTAAGATCATACTCGGGCGTCGGCTCTTCTTTTACTTCACCGTGTTTTCTTCGCCATTCGCTCATGGGTTTAGAAGTATTTTCTGGTATTTCCTTTTGATCTTGGGTTAGAAATATGGCATCACATCGGCCATTGAAGCCCGTCAGGTCGATCAGAGCAAGCTCCAATTTTGCTTCGTTCACCTCTATTTCTCCTCCCCTCTCCCATGCCCAGTTACCGACACCTTCTCCGAAAGTAGGATCTAATTCTTTTCCGTTGACCGAGAGTTTAAAACGTCCCGGAGCTTCCCATGGCCCTGGAACCCAGTTCTTCGTTCTGACCCAGATATGCCAAGTTCCTGTCGAAGAGAGCTCGACCGTCGTCTTCGCTGGTTTAACTGGGTGACCCAGCCCATGTGCGATGAGATAGGGAGAACCCATACTGTAAATAAACTGGGTGTCTCGAGTCCATCCTCCCAAGTCCTGAAAAGATTCCGCCTCGATCAGCTTTGAGCTGATACTGGGATTTTGATTCGGCATCTTGGTTTATCTTTAACTAAAGGGTGATTTGGGCTCGAATGGCTTTGAGACTCTTGAGATAGGGTTCAACAGATTCATCGGCAGGAACGCCAGCTAAGGCCAAGCCCATTACAGGAGGCTCACCTATGGGTATAGCCAAACTTACCCCACCACCCTCGGGCCGGATTTCTGCATATCCGTTTTTTCTTATGTTCTTGATCTCTTTAAATAAAGGTACCTTGGGATGGTTTCTTTCAGAACTCACTCTCAGTTCCTCAATGTGAATATCTTCTTCAAAGGAAAGGAGTAGTTTGCCGACACTTGAATTTAGAGCCGGAATTAAACCAATGCGTCCAATTCCCTTTTCGATGCTCTCTCCAATCTCTCCGTGATAAAGATAAGTCACATGCCCACGCCACAGGACACCAAGGGCCACCGTTATTCCCCGATAAGGCAACTCCTGAATGAGGGGCAAGGTCTGCTTGAGAACTCTCGAGCCGTATAGAGATTGAGCCGTTAGGGCGTGAATGCCGGGGCCAATGGAGTACTTCTTCTTAGAATCTTGTTGAGCAAGACCGATATCTGCCAAGGTCTTCAAAAGGCGATTCGCTCTCATGTTGTCGAGGGCGAGGCTTCGAGCCAACTCCCGAGAACCAACGGGTTTTCGGGATGAGGCGAGCATCTGAAGGCAGGAGAGGCCATCGATCAGAGATTGGTTGGGCTGTGAACTCATTTGTATTTATATTAGATACAAATTGGCGAGGTCAAGATAGCTGTTTGAAATAATGAAACGCCATGAGCCATGGACGAGTTGAATCAGGACCTCAGAAAGGGCAAATTAGCTCAAGGACTTGGTTTAATCCTTGGAGCTAGCAGTGAACAGTTCCCTAGGCTCTAGGCCTTTTTAACTAAGGGCGAAAATCAGTTGGGTTAAGATGAGTGGCTGAACGACCGCGAGTACAAGACCTTGGGGTCATCGGGGAGGCCATTGATGGTGGCCTCAGGCGTAAGCAGAAGCTCCACCTTTCCTATTTCCCCATCTCTTACGGGCAAATTAAGGGCCCGTGTCTGGAGTGATTCCATACGCAAGGGGTCGTCGTCTGGATTCCATTCTACTGGCATCATGAAGGTTTTGGTGACGCCACCTTGCTCGACTCTAATGCAAACATCCCAGTGTGGAGCATTGATTCTTCGGGCACGTCGGGTATCCCATAGTGTCACATTGAGTCCACGGGCTCGCTTGCGGTCTTCTTCGACACTGGGGTCAAAGGTATCAATCAGCCCACTTTTGTAGGGTCCAATAAGCTCATAGATAAAATTACCCCTTTCGGTAACAGCACTGGCGGCGAAGAGAATCGTATAGACTTCAACATCTCTTTCGATGGGAAATAAATAACCATCATTTTCCTGAATGTACTCGAAGCCTCCCAAATAATGGTGCCAACAAACATAGGCCTGTTTTTCTTCAGAGTAGATCGTTAAGTCTTTTTCAAGATACTCTTGTTGCTTGCGAACAGAGTAATCAGAAAAATAGGCGAGAGCTTCATCATACTCTTCTGCAATACCTCCACCACACATGGGGTCCTTTCTATATTCTCCAGGGTTTCCTCGTTCTGGATTATCAGAAAGGATTGGAGAAACGAAACCAACCCGTGGATTAAACTTCCAAGTTGGTCCGCCATGAAAGAGACCTTCAATTTCTTTTTTGTGACCATACATGGGGCCGATATAAGGATAAGTACCTTCACACGGAGCATCCTCTAATCCTAAAACATGACCGTACTCATGGTGTAAAATTGGGAATCGCCTCAAGCTTCCGGTACCGGCCAAAGCCCAAGCCTCTCCACCAGCAGCCACGTTCGCAATATTGATAAAATAAGCACTAAGACGGGTCTGTCCTCCAGCACAGTGCAAAGCCTCTACCCATTTTAGGGCTGCCGCTTGCTTGCCATTAAAAGGCTGACCTGTTTGTTTTTGATAATCGTCCGTTGAAGTACAGCGAATCGCAGGGAAAGTACCGGGGGGAATGATCAGCTCAGGAAAGAGAACTTTTTTAAGACGTTGGACATTGAACTCCGTGAGAGGCCGCCTGACGGCCATTTCGTCTTCCCAACCTTCGGGGTAATCGACATCCTCATACTCGAAGTAGTGGACATCGAAAAAGGTGTTGTTTAAGACGAGGGGAGGCCCAATATCAATGCTGGGAACCTCATAGCTTGAGTCTCCTGCTTGAATGGTGATTTCTAGGCCCCTCTTAATCCAGCGGGCAGGAACCATTGCTGTAAAACTGTCTTCATATCGATGGATGACCTTGCCTGGCTCAAGGCAGATTTCCTTTGGTAAATTTTCTGGTCCTTTTAGAGCGATACGTTGAGTTTCTCCCTCTAATTGTAATTCAGCTTCGACGAGAGGAGCCTTCTCCTCGGAAGCAGAAAGAACATGGACTTTGATAAGGGTTTCCTTAAGGCCAACCAATTTAAAAAAAGGGTCTTCAGGTCGGAGCACGTGGGTTTGTGCAAAGAAGACGGTATCAATCGTGATTGAGCTCATTTTGACCAATAAATCAGAGTTGAGAAAACGATAGGAACTTCCATCTGAACTCAAGCCCTATTCAGTCACTATTCACGTCTTTTTTAAATAGGTTGGGGAATGAATCCTGTAATTTTTTGGAAATATTCCTGAATCATTGAGGCTAAAAAAAGTCAGAATAAAAGGGAAGATCCATACCTGTTATTCAATTCTAATAAGAGTTCCCACAGGTGGGATGGTGCTTTCAAGAGTTAGGATTTCCGATATACCATATAAAGCCTAAGAGTTAGTTTTTGCAGAATTGGCACCGACGCCAACAGTTGACGTTAAATGTGGAATGGTGACTGAAGACGTTGCTAGATTCAAGTTTGTCCCTGATATATATTCATTCGTATGTTCCGTCCTAGTAGAGGGTGACCATGACCAGTAGAAAGTAGATGTTGGAAACGAACGCTCGTATATCTGTTGACTGAAAAATTATTTTTCCAGAGATAACCATTGAACCTCTAAAGATAACTCCTAAGCGAAATAGTCTGAGTTTGGTAAATTCAGCTGTGGAACAGTAACTGGAATAGAACCGTTTCTCAAAGAGTCTGTAGCACAGCAACCAGCCGCGACAGCATAACGGGCAGCAATGGGAGATGTTGAAGGGGTTGTTTCACCTCTTATCCATGCGACGAACTCATTCACCATAGCAGGGTCTGCTCCACCGTGACCGCCCGACACAGAGGGAATAAAGTATTGGTGATCGCCGTGGGGATTGTATTGGCAACGACGCTCATTCCAAACTCGAACAACAGTTTGGCCTGGAGTGTCATTAAAGTTTTCGATCCTACCTTTTGTTCCTATAATGGTGTAGTTTCTCCAATTGTCTGGAGCGAAGTGGCATTGCTGGTAAGAACATAGTATTCCATTGTTGAGTTTCATGAGCATCAAACTAAGGTCTTCAACATCGACAACTGGGTTAAAATCCTGCTGTGTTTCTGGAGGCCATTTGCCGACATCCATGCCTTGATTTTGTCCAGACCCTGGACTTTGTTGCGCTAAATCACCATAAACAGAAAGAGCTCCCATGGCAGTGACTTGCTCTGTGAATCCATTACAGATCCAATGGATCACATCGATGTCATGGGCGGCTTTTTGAAGGAGCAGACTAGTGCTTTTTGTTCGATCAGCGTGCCAATCTTTAAAGTACCAGTCTCCGCCATTTCCGACAAAATGTCGACACCAGACAGACTTTACATCTCCAATCATTCCTCGATCAACGATGTCCTTCATCTTTCGAATAAATGACATGTGGCGCATGTTGTGCCCTAAATAGAGCTTTTTATTTTTTTCGACAGCTTTTTTTAGGATTCGATCACACCCCTCCGTGGTGATAGCCATAGGTTTCTCCAGAAAAACGTGTTTACCAGCTTCCAGGGACGCTAAGGCTTGCTCTTCATGGAGATAGTCTGGAGAGCAGATAAAAACACCATCTAGATCACAATCTAAAAGTTCTCGATAGTCCTTGGTGATAAAAGAGGATTCCCCAAACTTGTTTCGAAACCTTTCTAGGGGAGCATCTTTGACATCAGCAGCCGCTACGAGAAAACTTCCTGAATCGGGTTGATGAGCCTGATGAGAAACACCTCCTCGACCCCCTGCACCGATCACTCCAAATTTTAATTTCATATAATGTCATTCCAATTTATACTCATATAGTACTTATTAATCATAAAACAGGCCATTATGAATAGAACTTATGACCATAAGATGAGGAAAAGTACCAAAGACATCATATTATTTCCTGATGCCCCTCTGCCGGAACCTCCCTGTGAACTCATAGCTGTGGGTCAGGTTCAGGCAACTTCAGGTCAGGCTTTTAGAAATACAGCACACCCTTGTTATACTTTTGAGTATGTCGTTTCAGGCAAAGGCATTGTGAAAATTGGGAAGGATGAGGCTGAGGTTTCTTTGGGAGACTTATATTTTCTTCCCCAGGGAATCTCCAATGATTACCATGCCAACATCGAGCAGCCCTGGAAGAAGATATTTTTCAATATTCGTGGAACCCTTGTTCGGTCCCTACTTGAGTCTTATGGGCTTAATCAGAAATACATCGTCAGAGAAATTGGAGATCAAGTTCAACCTTTTTTTGAAACCATGATCTCCCTATGTAAAAACAAAAACGAAGATGTTCACCATTTGGCCGCCATTCAACTCCACCAACTTCTTTGCTCAGCATGGACTCATCAGAAGAAATCAAAAAGTGAATATTCCTCAGAGATGATTTCAGCCCAGAGGTTTATTGAAAGCTATCTGGAAAAAACATTTTCCCTTCAAGACTTATGCCATTTTCTGAATCGATCTCGAACACACACAATACGGACCTTTAAAAGTGCGACGGGGCACACACCTTACGATTACCTTTTAAAACGGCGTCTTGAGAGAGCAAAATTGTATTTACTCAATACAAAAATGACGATTCGTGAGGTGAGCCAGAGGCTTGACTTTGCTGATGAATATTATTTCTCGAACTTCTTCAAAAAGAAAGTAGGAAAGTCTCCTAAGAACTTCAGGAATTTGAATGGATCATAGGCCTGTGAGCCGTTTCTTTTATCCCTTGAATGTCAGATGTCCTTTTATCTAAAATCTATCATCAACGGAGTACCAAGGCTGTAGAAGGGTTTTACTTGGGTGATTATTTCAACAGGTAAATCACCAGAAAAGAGACATCTGACTTGGTGTTGTTTCGGGGGACATGGGGTATGGAACCGTCAAAAAAGAGGGTGTCTCCAGGGCCTAGATTGAGACTTTCTTCCCCAAGGATAAAAGTTAGATTGCCTTTTAATCCATAGATGTACTGGTGCCCCTCTGTTTCCACCATCTTCCTGTCGCTGTTGGGGGCCATGTCGATGTGGTTGATCTCTAGATGATTGAAGCTTTGGATGCCCAACGAATGGATGAAGCTGATATTAAAGTTTTGGGCGTCTTCTTTTGAAATTCTCTTTCGTTCATTCTTTCTGAGGAGAAAATAGGGGTTGTCTTTATCTAAAGTGATATTTTTAAGAAGTTCATAGAGGTCGACTTTTAGAGCCGTCGCCACAGCCATTAGGGTAGAAAGGGAGGGAATGGTTCGCCGGTTTTCAATCTTAGAAAGCATGGCTGAAGAGAGGTTTGAGCCTTCAGCCAACTGTCGCAAAGTCATTTTCTTGGATTTTCGGATGGC
>Ga0066605_10002214_pt1 | contig 12445 bp, 10 predicted proteins | sample SaaInlLV_DNA_10m_FD_60385 | JGI IMG/M metagenome (GOLD analysis project Ga0066605, IMG submission 60385) | Marine microbial communities from expanding oxygen minimum zones in the Saanich Inlet - SI075_LV_DNA_10m | ecosystem: Environmental > Aquatic > Marine > Unclassified | place: British... | reverse complement strand
TGCATCCAACCATTTCGCGATTACCGGAAATTCTTCACGGTTCCAGTACCTTTCCTGAGCGTCGCCCTGCTGGTCTTGTATCTGCCAGTAGGTATCACTATTCGCTTTGATGCCTTCTAAGATCATGAAGTTCGGCAAAGAAATAAATTCCTCACTACCATCTGGCGGCATTGGAACTCCCAACTCTTCATAGAACCGATCTGCCATTTTCGAGGATGACTCGGGATTGCGAATGTTCTTGTCAGGTCTCGCTCCCAACGCAGGAAAAATCACTGCTGCAGCGTTGTTTTCTGGTGTGATTCCCTCAGAGTTTTTGGCGTTGATAGCTGTGATCAGGTCTACAAAGCCGTCATCAGTTTTGGGCTCAATGACGAATGTTGTCTCTTTAGAAATTGTGATCTCTGGATCCGCTGCAACAAGCGGTGCAGCGATTAAGGCAAGAAAACAGAGTACAGAGAGCGTAATCTTCATGATGAATTTGTCCAGAATAAATGCTATCGACGAGAGTGCCGGCATAAAAGCACCACATACTGCTACGCAGCGATGCTCGGTCGTGTTGGATAAATTCTAATTGATGGATGAAAGGTGAAGCAACTCGACGAAACTGACAAATCAAAACCTTTCAGTTATGCTCAAACGAGACGAGTCAAATTCTCCATAGGTGAAAGCAATGGCAAAGAAGAAAGCAGCTTCAAGTTCGGAAGAAGAGATGGATTTCTCAATAGGTTTGCCAGCTGATGCAGACAAGGAAGTCATTACAGCCAGAAAAGCGGGAGGTCTTACTGACCTTGATATGTCGATCTCTCCCCGATCGAACAAACCTTCAATCGCATTACGGAACCTTGCCAAAGCAATGAACATTGCTCTCAAGGTCGATTTTATAGAGACCGAACTCGACCGCATCTACAAAGTTGCGCGAGTCCGCAAAGGGCAACTCCATGTCATTCACAAAGATTATATTGGCCTGGGAGATGGACTGTTTGCATCAGTCGGAAAAACAATTCGCTCATTTCGATTGACAGTCAAAGGTCCCGATGCAGGGTCCCTCGAAGGTGAAGAATGGATTAAGGAGCACGGCAAATCCTCCTTCAGCGGCATCATCAATTTGGTCGGTCGCAAGCTCGATCTTCTGCAAGAATTCGAGGACAAAGTCCCACACTACCTGGAACAAACGCTTGATCGACTAGAAGCGAAAAGAATCATCACCGACTGGCATCGCAACGAATGGAAAATCGAAACCACAACAATCGGTCTCGACATTCTGTTAACGCCACTTATTGAAGATGAAGAAGGTTCGTAAAGAAAGATGCCAGAGAGTAATGCAGGGAACACTCTCTTGTCTGTGCAACTCTTCCTCCGCAAAAATGACTGCCGTCGCTTGCCTTCCACAAACAATGTGATCAAGCAAGTCACTCTGAAATCAAGCTTCTCAGAAGCCGTATTTTAATTTGTCCATTTTGCGACGTAGTTCGGCTTCGAACGCATCGCCTCGATCTTCAAAGGGACGGTTTTTGAGGTACCAGTCTCCCCAGGTTAAGACCACATTTTTGTGCCATTGAGCAATCGCTGCCGACTTCTGTTCAGCGGAGGCGTTGTCTGAGAAATCAATAAGTGGATCTTCAGGGAAACCAAAACCGAGAGGTTTTCGGCTAATCCAGCACAAAGCATTGCGAGACTCGATCATCACACCCAGATCAGTATCGCTGAGTCCTTTGATCAAGTGCTGGGTAAGCTTCATGTCTCCGGTACGACCTAGAGCCCAGACAACAGTCTGGCGAATGGTAGGGTCAGGGTGATCGACCAATTTAAGTAGCTGATCGATCTGTCCAATTAAATCTTCTCGATTCCCGATTTGCACTTGCTCAACAATTTGTTTCTGAACAGCGTCTAAGTTTTCAAGCCCTCCAGTTTTGGAGAGTGAAGCAAGGAGTATGTCGAGCGGCTCGGTTGGTTTTTCCTTCATCTTGACGGAGCGACCATTGAAATCAACATCCGTCAAATCATCCGGCAACCCACGACCTCCTGCGAGAAGGCCATCACCAAATTGAGGAGTGTCGACGCGTTTGATCAGTTTTCCAGTTGAACGAGTTAGGAATAGTATGCAAAATGCGGTGTCGACTTCCGTGCCTGAATACAATTTGGTGATTTTCCAGCTCCCATCGGTATTCTGAGCATCCAGAATAAGTGAAGCGCACTCATCGAACCAATTGCGATTTCCAATTGTATCAAGATTTGCCAACGCCCCCATCCGCTCGATTGAGTAATAGTAATATCCTATTACTCCTGATCCGGGACCTTTCACGAAAAAGCGGCTTTGCATCCAGCCAATCGCACGACTCGTTGATCCGTAAGCGGCACTAGGAACGACCCCTCGCAACCTTATTTTTTCTTGAGGCTCGGAGTCAATTTGAACGGCATCGAGCACTCCAAATTTTTTATTGGCTTCGGCGTCCCCATCCTTAACATTTGGATTGGATGAGCGCTTTTCGGGACCTGACAGGATCACTTTTTCATCGATTTGCATCGCTGCTATCTGCATAGAACAGATAGCGTTAATTGTCATATTAATAATTGATGCGCCTTTCCCATCCCCATGTGCAAAACCCGGACAGTAGCCGTAGCCTCCATCTTTGTTTTGATTTTTGATGTGCCAACGCAGAACATTTTCCCAAACAGAGACATCGAACTCGATACCGATTCGCTGGGCAGCCCAAAGCCCTAAGCAGGCGTAGTGTGTACAACTCGTATCGCCGTTTGACTCTTTGCCTTCCTCAGGGTGATAATCCCACGCACCCGCTGGCATTTGCTCTTCAATGATGTACTCAATGATTTTCTCAACAGCATCTTTGTGCTTATCCCCTGTTGCTTCGACCAACATATAGGCATCCAAGCCTGTCTCGTAGAAATTGTTGGCCAGGGGGTGATAACCTGTCTGCGGATCGATCTTAGCGAGTACGGCATTAACTGCTTCCTGAATACCTGCATCCTCAGGAGAGACATCCGCCTTAATCATTGCCAAAGCGATTAACGACTTCGCGCCATTTCTCGTCTTACCGACATTGCTTTGAAGATACTTCGCCCCCTTGGACACAGCCGCTTTGATCTTCGCCTTGTCAGCGCTCTTTGCTTCTCCTGGCATTGCCAAAACAGATGTCAAAGTGATTATCAAAATAGAGACGAAGCTGAAGCCAGAGCGATTCATCAATGTAATCCTCAAAGTAGGGCGAATTCCCTCTCGTCATCATACCGACAGCGAGATCAGAAACAAATACTTGTCTCCAAAATTACAGTTCAAACGCAAGGAATATTTCCATTTCAAATTTCCTGAAAAGTGAGCGCAGGATTTCAACATGCAATGAATGGACCTATACTTGCACTTTCTTCCTTACGTAGGCTGCACTCGATGTCGGATCCCAACAACCTTTGCGAAAATGAATTCTGGAAAGACCAATTCTGGAAGATCGATGATGAACCGCTACCCGATATTAGATTAGACGACGGAAACCTAGAATTTCGCGAACAAGAAAAAGTCATCTCTAAATATCTTGTGGCAGATCCAAACACCCGTTGTTTGGAAATCGGGTGTTGCCCTGGACGTTACTTGTGGTATTTCCATACTAAATATCAGTACCAGGTCTTTGGCATTGAGTACGTTGAGAAAGCTGCAGCGAGAACACAAGCGGCACTCGATCAACATAGCATTCCAGCTAAAATACTTTGTGAAGATTTGTTCAACTACAGCGTTCCAGTTGAAGATCGATTTCAAGTTGTTTGCAGCGTTGGTTTTGTGGAACACTACCGAGACATACAGGAACCGTTGCAAAAACACATCGACCTACTCGCTCCAGAAGGGTTACTGATCATCTGGGTCCCTAACCATCGCGGGATTTGTGGATGGATTCTTCGTTTGATACAGCCAGATTTCTTTGCAATGCATAATCGCATGTCTTGGAAAGATCTAAAAGGAGCACTCTCAGAGTTCGATGATATCGAGATTCTTGAAGGCGGATACTGGGGGAAATTCAACCTGGCTCCTTCGAATTTCCTACCCTGGTTAAGAAGCAAAGTTTATTACTATCCGTACCGCGTCGTTGAGAAGCTTCACAACCTCGCTCTTCGGTGGGGGCATTACTTTCCAGACACGCGAGTGACCTCGCCATACTTAGGTGTTGTTGCCCGTCGACGCAAAACTGAGGATAAATTCGGTAAGTGAGGTGTATATCCGCAATCCAGAACCAAAAAAGTCTCCAAGAATTTGCATCATGTCGCAGAATGCGTTGCCAGTTGTCGACCCCACTGTTCAGACTCACTTTGGAGGACTAGAAACAAGTGCTTGGCTGACAGCCAAAGGCTTGGCAACAACGTTCAATTTAGATGTGACACTCTTAGTCAGAGGTTTTCGAAAACGACCAACAACTGTTATTGATAATGTTCGTGTTCACACGCAGGCAGCACCGCTCGAATTGATTAGAAATTCGCTTGAGGGGAAATGTCAGGTCACAACGAATTTCCCATGGCTTAAGTTGTCACATTGGGACTCATCATTACTATGGAAAATCCCCTTGCTTGCTGGGTTACGTCCATTCAAGCAGAAGGATTCTTGCCCAGAAGTCGTTGACGAGTTAGTGAGGCTGCAACAGGATATTGTGTGCTTATTTGGAGTCTCAAATGTCGCTGCCACAGCCATTCAAGCGATGCAAGAGCGGAATGAAAAAACGTTCCTCTTCATTCAATCAAATGGAGGATTAAATCAGCGATTCATCACTGATGATTCCTATGTTGATGAATACGGTCTCAATGCGATGGACGCTCGATATGCATTAAAGCACGCTGATCAAGTGATTACGCAAACACGCTATCAGCAGAACATACTCAAAGAGCGATTTGGTGTTGATTCACAAGTTGCGGGAAATCCTTTCGATTTAGACGTGTGGAACTCTAACGTGCAAGGTGATATAGAACTTCCCGCAGTTCTTGACCGATATGTTCTTTGGATTGGAAGATCTGATCGCCATCACAAGCGACCGTTGTCATTCCTAGAGGCAGCACGACGCTGTCCTGAAGTCAAATTCCTGATGTTGCTGAACCACGGTGACCCCAATATTCGCGAAGAAATCGAACGTCATTGTCCTGAGAACGTGACAATTATCAACCACATTTCATACGCGAAAATGCCTCTTGTTTTTGACCGTTGCGAAGCTCTTGTCGTCACAGGATCGGTCGAATTTGAAGGGCTTCCCAACGTGGTGCTACAAGCCGCTGCGACTGGGAAACCGGTTCTCGGCTTAGATTACATCCCCGAGCCGTTTGAAGCAGTGGGAGGTGCGATCGTCTCGGGATCAGTAGAACAGCTTGCAGTGGACATCCAACGATGCTGGAATGACGACAAATTTGCAGCCGAACTTGGAAAGAAAGGACAACAATACATGTCCACTCACGGTAATCTCCCCGCATATTCAAAGAGAATCGCTGAGATTTTGGAGGTTCTGTAATCATTCAGTAAAGAAAAAGTGAAGCCTCTCCAAGTTTGCTCGAACTCATCATTTGCGTAAATGTTGGATTGACAGTCTTATGTGATCCCTGACATCCTCTGCAAATGTCTGTTGCTACCAAGAAATTACCGCCAGCTCAAACCTCCGGACGACTCTATGTCGTTGTCTTCTTGGGGTTGGTCGGCCAGTTGGTTGTTCAATTCGTCTTGCAAAAACTTTTGACCAGCACGCTTGGGGCTGGAGGCGAGTTGGATGCGTATCGGGTTTCTTTGACTTTACCAATGGCGATCAGTGCCATGCTAGCGGGGACTGTTGGTCCGGTCATCCTCCCGGTATTAAGTAAGAATACTGAGCGATCTGCCATCGGTGGACTGGTCTTTTCACTGGTCCTTACGTTGGCTTTGGTGCTGGCTGGTCTTTGTTTTGTGTTTCGCGAAGCAGTGATTGGAACTCTTCAGCCAGGATACGACACAGCCATGGTCGGAACCACAGCCAACGTCTTTGCGATCTTGGTGTGGTTGCTGCCTGCGAATGCAATCATTGGGATCTCACAAAGCATTTTGAATGCACGCTTGAATTTTATTATCCCTGCACTCGCTGGTGTTCTGGGACCACTGGTGACCGTAATCATTTACTGGCGGTATGCTGATCAAGGAGGCGGGGAAGTCATTGCCTGGGCAACATTATCCGGTGCGATTGTGAATCTCCTCATTCAGCTACCATTCTTGTTTAAAGTGTTGGAATTTCGGCATTGGCAGGCGTGTCTGCCTGAGCTCAAGCGACTTGCTCTGCTCGCTTTGCCAATTCTAGCTGGAATGCTGTTATTTACTGCGATGCCGTTAGTAGATAAGTTTGTACTATCACAGCTCGAAATTGGCTCAATCACTCGCTATGACCTCGCTTATCAATTTCTCAATGCATTTATCATGCTGGCATCGGGCACGCTCTCGACCGTGGCGTTCCCGCGAATAGCGAAGCATGCGAGTGCCGGCGGTGAGGCGTTGTGCCGTGAGATTGCGCTCGCATTGCGAGGGCTCATCATCCTGGTCGTTCCGGCAGTAGCAGTCTTATTTGTCTTTGGAGAGGTGCTGATCGAGCAGATGTTCGAGTCAGGAGCGTTCTTGCATTCAGACACTCAGGTCGTTGGTCAGCTATTACGAATATTCGCGTTCATGATCATCGGAGCCTCGGTCGGAGAGCTTGCCACGAAGACTCTCTACGCTCTTCAGAAAACGCGAATTCCCTTTTATATCAGTTCGGTGATGATCATCGGGTGCTGCATTGCAAAAATTGTGTTGGTACCGCATTACGGACTCAATTCAATTGCTTTAATCACCACGCTGACATATTTACTGAGTAGTTCAATTCACATCTGTATCATTGTCAACATTGCTGGAAGCAGCATTTTTCAGGGTAACTTCACCACTCTGCTGACAGCGACCGCTGCCTCTGCTGTCTCATGTGGAATCGGTTTCCTTATCGTTCAACTCTCTCTACCCCTTTCGTCACTATGGGGACTCATCGCGGGAGCGATTGTCTATTTCTCAATCGTGGCGGTTGCCTCATCAGAATTGCGAGAAATGGTGCTGGTAATATTGAAGAAGGAAAAGAAGTGAGACAGACTCGAGATTGGTCAATTGTCCACCTCGTCTCAGTGGTTATCTATTCTTAGATCTGTCTACGTACTTCTGGGCAATATCCTGCTCAATCTCCTGATGCAGTCCATCGTGGAAGAGGTTCATGTGATCTTTGCCGGGGAGGATGGTCACTTCGGCGTCGCTGTTGAGGCTGTTGAGTGATTCTTTTACCAACATCGTTGCACCTTCGAGATAGAAGTTGTCTTGATCTCCCATGTAGAGGTGTAGCTTCCCTCGTAGTTGTGGTTCGAGATTCTTCCAGTTTTGCTGTAGGAAAAGATTCACGTCGTAAGCTTTCCAGTATTCTGCTACTTCAGTATTGATCTCACCGGTTTGGCGAATCCATATCTGCTGTGGATGACCATCCTTTCCGCGGGGACTGAATACGAACTCGAAACTTCTCAGTTGTCCACCGTCGCCGAGGACATCTTCCATATGAGAGAAGTCATCATACCATACGAGTACTTTGCCATTCATACGGGCAAGTGGACGCCGTTCTCCTGCGGCATCGACGAACATATTGTCAGTTGGCTCATACAGATTGATCCGTTGGAAGTCGCGAAAGTCGAGTGGATCGGGTGAGGTACTCCATGTCCCACCGAAGAAGTTTGGATATTGCAATTGCAGCCAGAACGAACTCCAGCCTCCCGAGGAGTGACCCGTCAGAAAGCGTCCCTGTTCACGAGCATCGGTGCGAAATTGTCGATCAATTTCCGGGATCAGTTCTTGAACCAGCGCATCACCATAAGGTCCGTTATTCACTGAATTCGCGAAGACATGATGTCCCCCGGGGCAACTCGGGTCGAGCATCACTTTGATAAACTCAACGTCGAGGTCATTTGTGCTGGGAGCCAAATGTCGTTGCAGTTGTCTTTTGTCGAGATGAGTTCCGCCGAACCCAGGGATTTCGTAAATGACCGGATATCGTTGATCAGGATTGTCTTGATAACTCTCCGGGACAGTTACTGTCGCTCGCAGCGAAAATGGTGCCTGAAGAAATTCGCTAATGAGCTTGGACTCAATCGCGACGACTGTTGAGCGGTCATCTAAAGTGGGCTTCGGCTTCGTAACCAAGCTCGTAATTGGCAAGGAGATCATTTCCTGATCTCCGATCTCTAGTGGCTCGCTGAAGCCATTACCGGCTCCGGTCCCAACATTTCTTTCAAATGAGTTGAACCGTACCACCGCCTGAACTCGCATTCCGGTGAGGTCGAGTTCATCAAAATTCTTGGGAAACTTACGAAGGTCTGGGTCAGCGAGGTCGATTGTCAAAGCCTTCCCAGGTGCCAATTTATTCGGTTCCAAAGATATAAATGGCTCTGGTGCGAACCAATTAGGACCAAAACGAGGCTCTTTCTGACGTTCGCTGAAGAAGAGATAGACTCTTCCGAAATAATTTGCAGGATAAACTTCCTTGTCAAACTGAATCTGGAACGTAGGTCGTTCTGCGGCTGAACTCTCCTCCTGCGAACAACACAGGAAAAGGCATAAAACCAATACTAGAAAAGATATATGACTTGTGTTCATTTCAGAAACTGCTCCAGAGAGTGAGAGAGATAACTTTTGGCGAGTCGAATAAGTAAGCAATTTATGAACAAAAAATCAAATTAATATTCAAAAATGACGAACCTTTTTGATACTTACGCAGTCCATGGACGTAGAGAAAAGTACGTGAAACCATTCGGACTCATCTTTCGTCTGGCGAATCGAGAGGGTATTGTACCCTCACTCTCGGTGATGACTCAATGTCGTCATCTGAGACATTTTTGTGATCGACTCAAATCATTGAGTCGAATTGTGTTTCCCGATGGTTTGAATTTTCAAACCGACATCTGCGACTAATTCGCAAGAGGTGCACCGATGACAAAGCACATCATGACAAACGGTATTGCAAGCAACGGAACAACTGGCACAGTCTCAATGACTGCCGTCAAGATGTCATCCGTCGTCGCCGCTCATGAAGTCCGTCTCGATGTACGCTCTGAATGCGAACATCGTAGTGAGTCTCATCGTGCCGATGCGTATTGCGATCTGGCAAGTGATACAGCCTTAAGTGGTCTCGGGAAACGGCTATCCAAACCTCAACCTGCATGCAAGCAATGTTCATTTGAACAAAATGGCATTGCAAAACCGCAAGGTGGAGTCTTTAGAAATGCCGGGAATTTACCGGCCGCAGCTTGGGCGTCGTTAGCGATTATTCGCAACGGTTCCTACGGCTCAGTTTCCATATGAGCTTGAACTGAAACCCCGTCGACTTCGACGCTTTCAATTCAGACTCACTGGTCAACGACTGGCTGCGGAGAATCAGACATCGCGAGATGCCCTGTTATTTCACTTCAGCACTGCCGTTTCACCAGCCATGACTTTGGAACTTTGCATTCTTCTTTCGTAGATATCCTACAAAGAAATTCCTGTGTTCCAGATTTTGTAGATTGACTCTGCCGATCTCCTTCGCGAAGCCAGCGATGTGATGATTCGACTCGATACTTATTCATCATTTTTTCAACCTTTAACTAAGGATTTTATTCATGTTTTCATTCGCCAAAGCCTATCCAGCCAGCAAACGTTCTATGCAGCTAGTAGCAGTCCGCGGCTCCGTCGATGTGTGTGATTCACATTCCCTTACGGAGAGACACAACCAATGGACGAAAAGGTTCGACCCTTTTTATTAAGAGAAACAAAGAGAACGACTCTTCTGACAATCAAGACAAGTTGTCACGATCAGCAGGAGTCCTTCTCACAACTCACCCCAACGAATGGGGGAGGACATAATGACTGACAACTTAAACGTTGAATTGGTGCTCAAAGCACAAAACGGTGACCGCAACGCCTTCGGTGAACTGGTCAAGGAATACGAAAATGTCGTCTTCGCTGTCGTCTTCCGACGATTGCGAAATCGGTCGGAGTCGCTGGAAGTGACGCAAGAAGTTTTCTTGCGAGCAATGCGAAAAATCGATCAGCTGCGTGAGCCAGAACGGTTCGTCGGTTGGTTGAAAAGAATCGCAGTTCACATGGCGATTAACCGTGCGGTCCGTCGACCTCGCGAGACCATGCAGGCTCCCGAAACTTTCGGCGGAGTCAGCGGAAAACGTCAAGCTCCGTTGGAGGATATCCTTCAGTCGGAACAGGCTGGTCAGGTTCGAGACGGAATCGGACAGTTACGACCAATGGATCGTGAAACCTTACTGGCGTTCTACTTCGAAGGTCAGTCGCTGAAAGAAATGAGCGAGCGTTTCGCGAGCCCGGTCGGAACGATCAAACGACGATTGCACACTGCTCGCGGACGTCTGCGAGAAGCACTGTGCGACCTGCAACCTGCCTGAATTCAGCGAACTCTGAAAACAGATCGAGGAGGTCATTGCCGCCTCGAAATTAGAATCACGCCCACAGAACATTGTGAAAGCAATGTCCTGTGGGCGTTTTCATTTGGACGATATTCATTGGCTGAAAGAAGAAATTTCACCGCGGAGACACTGAGACACGGAGAAAAGCAAAAAGAGGATTGAAAGCAAAGCCTTGTTCATGCTCTTCGTGGGATGGAAACTGGTCATTCAGTCAGCAAATTCGTGACCGTTCGCGGACTTAAAAGGCTCAAAGATCTTTTAACCACGAAAAGCACGAACTACACGAAAGAAAAGAGACAGAATGAATTTTCTAAATTTGTGAGATGAATCGCATGAATGATGATTTCAACCCTGTATAAATCATTTTGATGAAACAGGCATATCTTCAGCGGTCCAGGCAGTTTTGTCTGTCACGAGCTAATTTTCGTGTTATTTATGTGCTTCGTGGTTAAACAATAGTTTCAACATCGTGAACGCTTACACAAATTCATTATCCTGAAGCAAGAGTTTACTTCTACAATTAGAGACCTTATTGCTGCTTCAGCGAATTTCTTCCCTCAGTTCTCTCCGTGGTAATTCATTTCTGAAACTAATGCTCAGTCATCGAAGAATTCATCGGCTGGGTCAAACTTCGGCACAACAATATTGATGATTTTCATTTGTCCGATCGCGCGGTGCCGGACTCCAGGGGGAATGAGTATCGACATACCTGGCTTGATTGGAAACTCTTCTCCATCGAGATAGATTTTTGCATCGGCATCACATTCAAGGATGTAATAAGTTTCTGTGTGTTCTTTGTGATAATGGACACGAGCATCGTCAGCGATTTCGGTGACATGAACCGTTCCGGGAGAATGCTCAGACTCTGCAAAGGCACGTTTGGCTGATCCACATGGACAAGGAACACCAGGCAGGGTTTCGAAATCGACGATTTGAAACTTTTGATCCGTAGTTGTCTTGGACATGCTGAATGTTCCTGATTACGCGCCGGTTGATTTGTGGACCATGCGATTCGGTTCGTGCAGATAGAGAGTTAAGATCGCAAGATCAGCCGGGGTGATGCCACTAATTCTGCCTGCCTGAGCGACGTCTGCGGGCTTCACTCTTGTGAACTTTTCTTTAGCCTCGTTCCTCAATTGAGGAACGGCGTGATAATCGAACGTGCTCGGGATTTTCATCGACTGCGATTTGTTTTGCCGCTCGATGTCGAGTTGTTGGCGTTTGATGTATCCGCTGTACTTAACCTCAATTTGCACCTGTTCACTTGCGCGTGGGGAAATTTCCAGTTCTCCCAATTCAGGTGAGAATTCGAGTAAGTGCTGCCATTCAATTTCAGGACGTCGCAACCATTCTTCGAGAGTGTTCCCCTTATGCCGAATCTTGTTGATCAGCTGTGTCGCCTGTTCAATTTGATGTTCGTGCAATTTGAATTGTTCACTGCGATCTGACTGAACCAGACCAATGCGTTCGCCAATCGGTGTAAGACGGCGATCAGCGTTATCCTGTCTAAGCAGCAGGCGATATTCCGCTCGCGAAGTAAACATGCGATACGGTTCATCGACACCTTTCGTTACGAGATCATCAATCAAGACCCCTAAATATGCCTGCGAGCGATCAAGAATGAAAGGTTCTTTCCCAGCGACCTTCAAAGCGGCATTCACACCTGCGATCAATCCTTGACCGGCAGCTTCTTCATAGCCTGTTGTTCCGTTGATCTGACCAGCGAAGTAGAGTCCTCCAACACGTTTTGTCTCAAGTGTCGCGAAGAGTTGAGTCGGCGGTGCGAAGTCATATTCGACCGCATACCCATACCGCATAATCTCCGCATTTCCCAACCCTTTGATGGAATGGATCATCTCATCCTGAACGTCACGCGGAAGCGAAGTTGAAATACCATTGCAATAGAATTCAAGCGTGTTGCTACCTTCAGGTTCGAGGAATATCTGATGCGAAGATTTGTCCGCGAACCTCA
>Ga0066605_10002213_pt1 | contig 12446 bp, 9 predicted proteins | sample SaaInlLV_DNA_10m_FD_60385 | JGI IMG/M metagenome (GOLD analysis project Ga0066605, IMG submission 60385) | Marine microbial communities from expanding oxygen minimum zones in the Saanich Inlet - SI075_LV_DNA_10m | ecosystem: Environmental > Aquatic > Marine > Unclassified | place: British... | reverse complement strand
ATCGGGGACGGTGCCATGGGGTTCTGGGCCGCGCTCGACGAAGTGTATCCTGAAGCCCGCCAGCAGCGATGCTGGCAACACAAAACGATGAACGTACTCAACTGTTTGGCGAAGCTATCTCAGCCAAAAGCCAAAGCCGCGATCCACAATATCTGGCAGGCCGAGAATAAGGTGGACGCGGAGAAGGCGTTCAACCTGTTCATCGAAACTTACGAGCCGAAATCCCCCAAGGCGGCGCTGTGCCTACAAAAAGATCGGATCGAACGCATGGCATTCTTCGATTTCTCAGTCCAACATTGGCAAAGCACGCGCACCAGCAGCCCAATTGAACCCGCCTTTGCCACGATCCGGCACCGTACAAAACGCTCAAAGGGCCGTCTGTCACGCGATGGCATGCGGCACATGATGTCCAAGCTAGGACAATGCGCTGAACAAAACTGGCGAAAACCAAGCGGTTTTGATTGCCTGACCAAAGTCATCACAGGCCACACATTCAAAGATGGAATTGAAACCACTGACCCAGACCAGATCGCCGCATGACCAACAATCTTCAAACACCAGATTTGACAATAACACTCGAAAATGCCGTTTACTTCGTATCGGTAAATTAAACGACCAAATGCAGGGGCCCAGAAAGAGAGATGAAACAAAGGATTTTAGTGACGGGCAGTAGCGGAATTATCGGAGGACACGTAGTGCGTTTTCTAACTGCCAAATCGGACGAAACAGAAATAATAAAATTTTCTGGTGATCTGACAGATTTTCAAAATACAAGGGCCAGTGTTTTAACTGCAGGTCGAGTTGATTCAGTAATCCATCTTGCGGCAAAAGTCGAAGTAGAAAGTAGCAAAATGTTCCCAGCACAATGTTATGGAGTCAACGTCGGAGGGACTATTAACATTCTCAGTGCCATTGCCGAATTAAGGCAAACACCCAACTTTTTTTTATGTTCGTCGGCACACATTTATGCGCCACAGAATCATGCGTTGACTGAAGAAACCGTACCCGAACCAGTTTCTTTTTACGGGCGTACCAAATGGATGTCGGAAAAGGCTGCTAAAGATATTTGTTCTGCATTAGGCATCCCGCTTTGTATAGGTCGAGTATTTTCTATTCATGACCCAAAACAAGGTGGTTCGTTCCTAAGACCCAGCATTTTAAGAAGACTAGACACACATGACTTTAATTTACCGTTTGATTTGTATGGAGCTGACAGTATTCGAGATTTTTTATCAGCAGAGAAAGCTGCCAAAATCATCGTCAGCTTAGTGCTAAATAAATACACCGGTACTGTTAACATCGGCTCAGGAAAAGCGACACTAATTCGCGATTTTGTTCAACAACTTGCGGCAAAAAAATTGGATTTTAATCCTATGGGGTTGCCAGATTGCTTACTAGCCGACACAAGCCGTCTCGACGCATTTATGGAGGTAAACGGTGAATCAACAGAATAACGTCAGAGGTGACAGGAAATTAGTGAGTATTGTAATACCAACGTTTAATCGTGCTGAAATGTTGAGAAAGGCGATCGACAGCTCACTGGAACAAAATTACAACGTCGAAGTTATTGTGGTAAATCATGGCTCCGATGATCACACTGACGATGTGGTTGCTACATATGGTAGCCAAATAAAGTATTTGCGGCGCGACCAGGACTTTGGCCCACATTTTTGCTGGTTAGACGGTGTCCTTCATGCCAGGGGTGAATTCGTTCATTTGCAATTTGACGATGACTGGATATCTCCTAGCTTTATCGAGCAGTGCATGGCGGTTGTGAACGAGCGAGTGGGCTTTTCGTTTAGTATCGCAAATGTTGTGGATGACAAGAATAACAAAATTCACATGACATTGTTTGACGATTGGCTACCAGAATCAGGCATCTATCATAAGAAAAAAATTGAAAGGCGCATTTTGCGAAGTTTGATCTCGCCCGGTGCAGCAATATACCGAAAACAAATACTTCTGGATTCTTTGTATCAGGGAAGGCTACCGCTTTCGGAAACAGACTATCGTGGGGTAGGGCCAGACTGCTTCGTAACTTTGTTGTCGATGCTCCGCTATCCAGAGATTGGTTTTGTGAAAGAACCATTGGCTAATTTTAGAATGCACGATAATTCAATTACCATAAATGCGAGCCAAGACCGCGCCAGGCAAAGAAAATTGAAGCGCGCATACAAAGAGGTGAAACGATTTTATCTAGAGATGAAATTGCTGCGTTTCTTCCGCAAATTAACGAGGTTTAACTAATGTTATCCAATCAAAAAAAAGTATTTTTAGCTGATGATACGATAACCAAGAGCGAACTGTTTGCTTTGTCTGAATGGATGTTGGCTGGAAACAGACTTACAAAAGCTGACCAAACATTAGCCTTTGAGCAAGAATTTAGAGATTGGATGGGTTCACGACATGCCATTTTTACAAACTCGGGTTCATCTTCAAATTTATTGATGATTTTTGCCCTCAAAGAGGCGGGTTTGCTGCGTAATAATAGAGCAGTTGCAGCGGCGGTTAGTTGGGTTACAACGGTCTCTCCGCTAATGCAATTTGGCTTTGATGTATCATTGTGTGACTGTGATCGAAAAAACCTAGGTCTCGATCTTGACCATCTTGAGTACCTCTGTCGAACGCAAAAACCATCAGTTTTAATTCTTGTACATGTACTAGGCCATGCAAATCATGTTTTGGAAATTCAAGAAATTTGCGATCGTTACGGAGTTTTGCTTCTAGAAGATAGCTGTGAAGCGTTGGGAAGCTCTATCGATGGTAAAAAGTTAGGCTCGCATGGGTTGGCTGGTTCATTTTCTTTTTATTATGGACATCACATTTCAACAATCGAAGGGGGGATGGTCGTTACTGATAATGATGAACTTAACCAGATCATGCTTTCGCTACGATCCCACGGTTGGTCTCGTGACCTATCTGAAGAGCGTAGGCTATCGTTAACTCAAGGCCACAATGTAGATGCTTTTCGCAACCTGTACACCTTCTACCACCCAGGATTCAATCTCAGATCCACAGACTTTCAAGCTTTCATTGGTCGTTCACAACTAAAAAAACTGGATGATATTGTAAAAATAAGAGCACGAAATTTTGCACAATACAAAGCTGCACTGCCAGATTTCTTTTGCCAAAATAGCTTGACGGAAACACTTTCATCATTTGCCTATGGAACTTTGGTCCAAAATCGTCTGGAGGTGTTTGAATTTTTGAAACGTAACCAGATAGAGTGTCGCCCGTTAATTTGTGGCAATATAGGCAGGCATCCATTCTGGACGCGTGTGAACAAGACTTCTAACCTTCCGAATGCTGATATTGTGCATGATTTTGGAATATACCTTCCCAATCACCACAATCTATCTCTGGAAGATGTTAGCTGGGTAACCGAAGCCTTCTTGGAGATTGCTCGACCCTTTGAAGTTACCAGTTGAATTTGTCAGCGTTTTTGCTAGTTGGCCAGCCACGGGTTAAGATGTGTTATTGGGGTGCGTACTTTTCGGGTCTGAGCCCTTCCGTTAGTTTTGCTTAACTCACTGAAAAGTACAGCCGCGATCTACAATCAACTGAAATATCGAGGTGATCGGTTTAACTGTTCAAGAAACGTAGCCGACTCCTGAATTTTGGTCCGCATGGCTGCACGCGCTAAGGTCGCCTTTGCACGATATACCCCTAGATTTCGGATTACCTTCATAAGTTGAGGGGCAAACTCGGAAATATTAGCAGCCGACTCTGCATTACCAAATCCTAGAAATTCATCCATACCGATACCACCCGTGTAGACAATTGGTTTTTCCGCCAGTACACCGTCAATGATGATACCTGACCCTCGGGCGTGATATGCTTTTAACTCGTAAGGAATTAACAAAATATCCACGTAACTAACTGCCTCAATAAATGCATGCGGTGACAATTCTTTATCGAGCATTTTGATGGTTATAGCACGATCAGGAAATAAAGAGTTATTTAGGCTGCGAACAAGCTTGTATTGGTAAATCATTCGCCTAATTGCTGTTTTATGCTTGGCCTCCTGCATAACAAGTTCCAGCGTTATTTTAGTTTCGCTATCATTGAGTTGAGTTTTCAAATCTGCCAAAATGTTGGGTAATTTGTATGCTCCTTTTTCTTTGCGAAATCCACCAAGGTATCCGATCTTAAAATGCTGCCTATTGCGCTCATCATGCGGAAGCACGGCGTCATCTGGATCAATCGAACAAGGAAGCAAAAAGTTATTATGCGCTCGCAGACTATATTGCGACAGTAAAAAATCCTCTAAAGACTTCGTTTCCGTAACAAGGATAATTGATCCCGCCTCAATGCAGATTTGAAGGTTTGTCCGTTGAGTTTTATTTAGTTTTTCTATGATGTTCTGATTTAGTATTCGTAGGGCAAAGATCGGTAGAGACTTATTTCTGGCAATAAGTTCCATACAAATTAATAATTCGGGTGTCTCAGCAGTTGGGATTAGTACTCCCGTACACTTGGGATAGTTTGAGCCGGTAAGAATGTTTTGAAGGGCAGTAACATCATGACTGAGGGCTTTTGAAGTATTTTTCCTATGCTCCCTTCTGCTGGACAAAACACGAAGGATATTGTTGGTTGTTGGCAATTGTATGCTTGAACTGGAGGCGGTCAAAATAAGAAATTCTTCGTTTCTAAAAAGATTTTTTATAGCCCTAATTTGTGTTTGTTCATGCCCACAAATATGGTCGAGACTTTTTTCAATTATTGTAATCACGCAACTAAATCCCAATAAAGCCAAACGGTAACGAAAATTATACACATTCATGCATCGTCAGCCTGCAAAGTGCAATTGCATAATATCATGGGCTGGCATTTATTAAATTGAAGTAGACTGGGTACTTTCTTTCGTGTGGGTTGCTGACTGGATCAAGACATCCACTGCCTAAGACCTATGCACGATTGGTGATTCCCTGACGCTGCCAAATTTTGTATCTTTTAGAAGATCACACTGGGGGCGTTATGGATATTTTTAGCTACGAGAGCGCGCGTCGGATCGGGGATCAAAATGTCTTGCACAAAGTTAATGCACTTATGGACTGACCTGCGATTTCAGTGTTGCTCAAGAACGGTTTGAAACGGTCAGGTCTCGGGCCCCAGGGTTACAAGCAGATTACCCTATTCAAGTGCCTTGTGATTGGGTAGTGGCATAATTTGTCTGAGCCTAAGTTGGAGCAAAGCCTGCGAGTGCGGGTCGATTTCATGCTCTTTGCAGGGCTTGATTTATATGGCAGCGTGCCTGATGAGACCACGTATTGTCGATTTTGCAATGCGTTGGTTAAGGCGGGCACTTACGATGCGCTGCTTTCCGAGGTCTGCAGTCAGAAAAAAATTATGGACTGTAAGTGAAAGAGGCATCTGCTGCCATTATTGACGCGACCTTGATCGAAAGCGCAGTCCATCCGCACACTCATGTAGAGGTACCCGTTGAAGATTGGGCTGAAGATGAGAACCCAGATGAGCCTGCTTGTGTTGTCTTTAGCTCTGATCATGACGCCCGCTGGATCAAGAAAGGCTGTAAGAGTATGTTGGGTCACAAGGGTTTTGCAAGATACGATGAAGAAGGGTTTGTGGATAAAATCCATACCACGCCTGCTCATGTTGGTGCGAGCCCACAGTTTAAAACCATGATTGAAGGAAGCAACGCTCAACGTGTTTTCGCGGACAAAGCTTATGCCAGCATAGCCAACCGATATGCTCTGAAAGGCAAGCATCGTGATAGCATCTTGTACAAAGCGGTACGCGGACGCCCTCTGCGTTAATCAGAAAAACGCTTTTACAAACTGGTTTCAAACCACCGTTTCCGTATTGAACAGTGCTTTGGTACAATGAAGCGGCTGTTTGGATTACATCAAGCGCGATACTTCGGGGTCGCTAAAAACCACGCACAGATGGTCATGCCCGCCCTCTCGCAAAACCTACTCAAGGCTGCAAACAAGATCACCTTAAACAAACAAACCCCAGCAAACGCATAACGCAAACTGACAACGCCAATCCAACTGCTGAATTAGCAGCGGACTGAAGAACACGTTTGCTTAAATCGTGAAACACAAAACGCCATCACGCAGACGTCTTCAATAGCGTTTTCGATGCTTTTTCTCAACTTAGGCGGTGCTCACTTTTTGTCTTTGGCCCGCGCTTCGTAAAAGCCGTCGCCATATTCTCAATGGCCACGCTTGCAAGTGCTAATCTGGTTCGCATGTACGCCGTATATTTTTGACAGCTCCCCCAACGTTATTTCCCTACGGATCGCCTGAAGCGCAACTCGCGCCTTAAAATCCGCTGAGTGGTTCTTTAGCTTCTTCATTTTGGATCGTCTTTCTTATCATGCGATCCAACTTAACAACTGGTCCAAATTTCCGCGACAACCTCTTATTTTGAATTTATTTGTAATTTAAATGTCAATTCTTCAGGTTGATTGACTCCCTTGAATTTGCCCAGAAAAGCACGGTTTCATAAATGTTTGGAAAATTATTCAGTTCCCCAGTCAAGAGTGATCACACTTGACGGCGCTTCCTAAGTGTGGGAGTAGGTGTGATCACACTTGATTGTCTGGGAGGAATTTAAAATGCAAAATCACGTCAAAAAAGAAAATCTGACACGCCGCCAAATTCTCAAAACTAGCTTGACAGGTGCAGGCGCGATCGCCGCAGGTACATTGGGGCTACCGTCACTGGTTACTGCGGGAGAGGATACAATACGCGTGGGTCACATCACACCGCGTTCGGGATTTCTGGGAACATTGGGAGATTACGGGTTCCGCGGTGTTAACTTAGCGGTTGAAGAATTGAATGCTGCTGGCGGCATCCTTGGTCGCGAAGTAGATTTATTTTCAGAGGATAGCGTTGGGTCTGCAGTGGCTCCTACTAAAGCGCAAAAATTGATCGAGAAACGCAAAGTGCATTTTTTGGTCGGTGAAATTAGTTCGGGATCGGGCGGTGGCATTATGGCGACAGCCAACCGGCTTAAAACATTATATATGCAAACCGGGTGTAATTCAGACGCACTGCGGGGTGAAAAATGCAACCCTTACAGTTTTCATATTGAAGCCGGCAATACCATGTACACGAAGACCATAGGTAACTGGCAGAATCGTGCCGGGAATGTTGATGGTAAAAATTTTTACATGTTAACCGCAGACTATGCTTTCGGTCATGATCTTGCCCGTGTCTCAACCCGGTTTCTAACTGAGAACGGCGGCAATGTTATGGCGAACGAATTGATTGCGACGGGAACGCCAGACTACAGCCCCTATATATTGAAAATCAAAGCTGCGGCGCCCGATTTTGTTTACATTAACCTTGCTGGCGGAGACCAGACGACATTCCTCAAGCAGTATAAAGAATTTGGCTTGCCGTTCAAAGTGTCTGGCGGCGTGATGGATACCGCTGGGTTTTGGGCTGCGGGTATCGAGTCAATCACTGGTTACTGGCAAAGCCTCTGGTATCATGGCATGCAAACAGACACGTCGCAGGCCTTTACCAAAGCATTTGTGGAAAAATATAAGAAGCCACCAGAAAATCAGGCTTGGGGCGATTATATGGGCGTGAAAATCATGGCAGCAGCAATGGAAGAAGCGAAAACAACTGATCCTGATACCATTATTGGCTTGCTGGAATCCGGCATGGATTTCGATATTCTGAAACCGCGCAAAGGAACTTTCCGGAAATCTGATCATTCCCTGCTGCAAGAAATGTTTGTGGTAAAAGTCAAAGACAAAGCAGATATGGCTGACAAATGGGATATCTTTGAAATCGTTGAAGCAAGCCCCGGAGCGAATGAAAATTTAGATGTCATTCAACCAACGCAGGCTGAAAACGCCTGTAATATGGGCTGATTGAAAGCGCATTCTGAGGCCCGATGCGTGGATGGGTTTCTTTCTCATCGGGCACCAATTTAGGTGAAGTCACATGCTAATGCTTTTTGAGCAAATCTTAAATGGTTTGCTAGTGGGGTCTTATTATACCCTTCTCGCGCTCGGCCTCTCGATTATTTTTAGTCTTGGGGGCGTCGTCAATCTTGCCCATGGCGCGTTTTATGCGGTTGGGGCGTATCTGACAGTGTTGTTTACTGATATTCTTGGGTTTGGCCTTGCCTTTTTGATCACCCCCGCTGTGGTTGGTCTCATCGGCATTGCAATTGAGGCGCTGTTTTTGCGCAGACTTTACAACAAAGATCCAATTCTGACCTTGCTGTTTACTTTTGGTTTAGCGATGTCCGGTGAACAAGCTTTGCGCTTAATTTTTGGGGCCTCCGGCATTCCATTCTCGATTCCAGAATTTTTGTCGGGTCAGCTACACGTCGGTGATTTTCTATATTCATACTACCGCCTGTCAATTCTGGCGGTCACCAGCTTATCAATTGCAGGGTTGTGGATATTATTCAATAAGACCTCCTTTGGTCTGATCGTTCGAGCCGGCGTTGCAGATGCTGAAATGGTCCGCGCGATGGGAATATCTGTCAAACCCATTTTGTCGATGGTTTTTGCAATTGGCGTGGGTTTGGCTGCAGTAGCAGGTTCCATGTCGGCAAGCTTAACGGGTGTTCAACCTGCCATGGGAAATGACATCGTGACAGCCGCTTTTGTCATCTGTGTCTTAGGCGGATTAGGCAGTTTTTGGGGCGTCGTTTTTGCGGGTCTCTTAGTGGGTATTTTGAAGGGCGTTACAGCTTTGTATTTTCCACCTGCGGCTGAGGGATCGATCTATGCATTGATGGTTCTGGTTCTGATCTTTCGTCCACGCGGGATGTTTGGTGTTAAATTTGAAAGGCTCGAATAGATGAGCGCATACTACAAAAATCCCCTGCTAATTCTGACAGTCTGTGGCCTTTTATTGCTTCCACTGACTGAACTTACGGGGCTGACTACGACTACCGCTTCCGAAATCCTGATCTATGCAATCGCCGCCTTGGGCTTTAATATTTTGCTGGGATATACTGGACTTGTCTCGTTCGGGCATGGCATTTTCTTTGGGGTCGCCGCCTATGCAGCCTCAATTATACAGGTCAAGTTGATGCCTGGCTTTATTATAACGCCAATGATTTTGTCGGTCTTGTTCACTACAATTCTTGGATTGGGAATTGGATTTTTATCTTTGCGTCTGAGTGGCGTATACTTTTCTCTATTGACGCTTTCATTTGCGGCTATGACCTTTTATGTCATCTATCGTTGGACCCATTTTACTGGTGGAGAAGATGGCTATGGGGGTATGGAGCGCCCAACTTTATTTGGGATAGATCTCAACAATCAAACAGCCTTTTTCTATATGGTGATGCTTATTTTTATCGCTGTGGTTTTCTTGATAAACCGCTTGGTGAATTCCCCTTTTGGTAGCGTTTTGACAGCCATTCGTGAAAATAGTCAACGGGCGTCGTTTATCGGATATGATGTAAAAAAGTATCGGCTGATTTCCTTCACACTCTCGGCATTTTTTGTTGGCATTGCTGGGTCAATCTTTCCCTTTCTGAAATATTATATTGGTGCAGAATTGGTGCATGTAGCTCATTCGGGCGAGATTCTAGCACTTTCAATTTTAGGGGGATCGCGCCATTTTATGGGGCCTGCGCTGGGGGCTTTGTTCTTTATTTTGTTCCGTGAGCTACTGTCTGAGTATACGTCGAGCTGGCAATTGTTGTTCGGGCTGATGTTTATGGGCTTTGTTTTATTTTCACCCAAAGGTTTGATGGGACTCGGCGAAGTCATTCTTGCACCACTTTTCAAAAAGAAAAAAACCGCCGCGATGACCACGCGGGTCATGCCTGCGATGTCTCGTGAAGTGCCAAAACACTTACGCCAAAATTCCTTGCAATCTGGTATGCAACCGCTTTTTGAATGTCGTGGAATTGGTAAGTCTTTTGGCAATTTTTCGGCAGTAGGCGAAGTGTCAATTGCGGTCTCGGACAAAAGTCTCCAAGCGCTCATTGGACCCAACGGCGCGGGAAAAACCAGCCTATTCAACCTATTGTCCGGAGAATATGAGCCCGACAAGGGGGTGTTGGTTTTGGATGGCAAAGCACTGGCGCAGACGCAGCCAGACGAATTGTCACGTGCAGGCATTGCAAGATCGTTTCAAATCACGAACGTTTTCCCGGATCTTACGGTCAATGAAAATATTCGTCTCGCGGTACAGTCACGGAACCCGCAGGCCATGAATATGTGGAAGGATGTGGCTTCTTTTCCAACCATAAATTCAAAAACCACTGAATTGGTGGACTTCCTGGGATTGAAAGGTTTGGAAGACGTGCTTGCGTCAGATCTTTCCTATGGGGGTCAGCGTTTGCTCGAAATTGGCATTGCGGTCTCGACGTGCCCTCGGGTTTTGCTGTTGGACGAGCCTCTGGTTGGACTGGCCGCGCAGGAGCGTGAGCGCATTATTGGGTTGGTCAAATCCCTGTCAAAATATATCGCAGTGCTTCTAATCGAGCATGATATTGATCGGGTTTTCGAGTTCAGCGACTATATAACCGTTATGAATGCAGGCAATGTCCTAGTGTCTGGGACCTCTGATGAAATTCGCACCAATAAGCAGGTGCAAATAGCCTATCTTGGGTCCGGTAAGGCTTTGATCACCAATCAAAGCAATCTGGAGCATGACGTTGACCATAGTAAGGTACAATTAGAGTTAAAAAATATCGATACATTCTACGGTAAAAGTCACATCTTGAACAGCGTTTCTCTGGATGTCAGCAAAGGCGAGGTCGTCGCGCTGCTTGGCCGCAATGGAGCGGGCAAATCTTCAACGCTTAAATCGATCATGGGTATCGCTCCAATTTCCAAAGGTAAGATTTTGTTCAATGGGCGCGAGATCCAAAATATGACGCCGGAACAAGTTGCGCGGGTTGGGGTCGGGTTGGTGCCACAAGGTCGCCGCCTTTTTTCCAATCTTACAGTAGAAGAAAACTTGAAAGTTGGCGGTTTGCAACGCACCGGGGATAGTGGCGTAACTTGGCCAATGGAGCGTATTGTCGAGAAATTTCCGAGAATCAAAGATAGACTTCATGCGCGGGCAGATACGCTTTCTGGTGGCGAACAACAGATGGTTGCCATTGCCCGAGCGCTGAGTGGCAATGTGGAAATGATTTTGATGGATGAACCTTTCGAGGGCCTGTCCCCAACGATGATTGAAGAGCTGTTTGAAAGTATCAACGACCTCAGATCTGAGGTCTCTCTCTTGATTATCGAACATCAGCTCGATTTAGTTTTGGCTCTGGCTGATCGAGCCTTTATTCTTGATCGAGGAGTCGTTAGTCATGAAGGCCCAACACGGCCTTTGCTGGAAGACCTTGAATTCCGTAAATCAAAGCTCTGGGTGTAAAGGAAGTGGGTATGATGACGCGGATCAATCTGTCTGTCGAAAAAGGCGAAACTGTTCACGATCAGCTTTATGTTGAATTGCGTCGTGCGCTAATGAGCGGAAAATTGAAGCCCGGCCATTCACTTTCCATACGACATCTTGTTGATAAGTATGGAATTTCTGCAACGCCAGCCCGCGAGACTATCAAACGACTACAAGCTGAAAGAGCTTTGATTATTGGTCAAAATCGGGTCCCAACCGTGCCATTTCCTACCCTTGAGGGCATACGGGATCTTCGTGATGTTCGAATGTCTCTGGAGGGCTTGGCGACAGAAAAGGCCGCAGCGCTGATAGCACCCGATGAAATAGACCAATTGGAAGTCCAGTATGAAAATATGTCTTCTGCGATCTCTGAAGGGAGTAACGAAGCGTATCTGTCAAGCAATTGGGCTTTTCATCGGACGATCTACAAAGCAGCAAAGTCCGACATGATTCTGGATATTATCGAAACTCTGTGGATGCGGGCTGGCCCTTTGGTTGGGACGGCACTGATAGCTGAAAACCACACAGAACAAACCATGGGCCATCACAAACGGGCACTAATGGGCTTGAAGATGCGTGACCACGTTGCGGCGCGTGCTGCTGTGGAAGCCGATATTGGGGGGGCGGCCGCAGATATTATGGCGCGATTATACCCATGACAGAATTTACAAAAAAAATAAGGGCTGACCGGTCTTGTGGGTCAGTATCGGTTGTTGGGGCGGGGTTGATTGGCTGTGGCTGGGCAATTGTCTTTGCCCGCGCCGGGTGGCAGGTTATTCTGCAGGATATTGATCTCGCTAAGCTTCAAGGGGCGCCCAAGGTGCTGGCCGCGCAGCTGCGGATGCTGGAGCAGCATGATCTATGTGCAGATCCAGCGGGCATTCTGGCGCGGATATCGTATGAAAGCGATTTGAAAACGGCTGTGTGCGAAGTCGATTATGTACAGGAGTGTGGGCCCGAGGTTCTCGGGCTCAAGCAAAAGCTGTTTTCCGAACTTGACGCGTTGACACCTCCTGAGACGATTTTGGCCAGTTCCACGTCGGGGCTTATGGCGTCACAGTTCTCGGCCCATCTCGCTGGGCGGCATCGGGCGCT
>Ga0066605_10002210_pt1 | contig 12449 bp, 10 predicted proteins | sample SaaInlLV_DNA_10m_FD_60385 | JGI IMG/M metagenome (GOLD analysis project Ga0066605, IMG submission 60385) | Marine microbial communities from expanding oxygen minimum zones in the Saanich Inlet - SI075_LV_DNA_10m | ecosystem: Environmental > Aquatic > Marine > Unclassified | place: British... | reverse complement strand
CAGGGGGGAAGGCGGTCGCCGGATGTGACGGCAAGGCGCAACTGATCGACGCGGAGGTTTTTTTGGGCCGACGCAGCGTGTTAGGGTATGCGGGTTCTCTGGTGGCATTAGCTTGCGTGCAATTTCTCCAGCTCGCTCGATGAACTCTTGCTCCATGGTGTGGTCGATGGTGACTTGACTGAAGCCATGGCCGTGCAGGAGATAGGCGGTGGAGTCGCCCACATGACCGATCAGTAACCGATCGCCGATGAGATGAGCTGCAGTCAGGGTACTGCCTGACCCTGTCAAGGGGTATGCTTCGCTGCCTTCTTTGATCAGGATGTGATTGATGCTGAGAATCAGTTCGCCGAGGCCATCGGCGAAGGCGAATACTTGATGGGCTTTGTTAATGAGAAAAGCGTCTTCATTCGCGTTGCGCACTGTGCCTTGATTCGTGATGCCGTATGATGAAAATTGCATGTAAGTGCGAGTGGAGTGGAGTGCGGTTCTTCCTAATAGCTTAGGGTATTACTGGAGGATCTGGCCGCGGTTATCACGATTGAAGCGTTTGAAGTCTTGTACCGGCAGGGCATCGAGAAAGCGCTGACCATAGGTTTTTGTTAAAATACGGGAGTCGAGCACGACGATGTTGCCAGAGTCCTCGTGGCGCCGAATCAGACGGCCGATGCCTTGGCGGAACTTAACTAATGCTTCGGGGATAGTCATTTCAGCAAAGGGATTTCCCCCGCGTTCGCGAATGTACTCGCTTCGAGCTTCGCTGACTGGGTGGCTCGGATTGTCAAACGGCAGGCGTGCCATGATCACCTGAGAGAGGGCGGGGCCAGGTACATCGATGCCAGTCCAGAAGCTGTCGGTGCCAAATAGCACACCGTTGCCTGCTTGAGCAAATTGACGCGTGAGCTCGCTACGGTCGATGCCGTGACCTTGGCTAAAGAGTGGCCGCTCAATTTTATCAAAAAAAGCTTCGGTGCGTTGGTGTACTTGTTTTAGATCGAAGTGACTGGTGAAGAGCACGAGGGTCCCGCCGGCGACGTTGCGACTGAGCCAGCAAATCATGTTGGCAAGGTAGTCGAGGTCGAGGCGGCCCTGCCCTGGCTCTGGGGTGGGCGCATCGGTGGCGAGGTAGACTTTGCAGTTCTCTTCGTAGTTGAACGGTGAATACTCAACTTGGGTTTCAGCGACTTCACCGCCTACTTTTTCTTGAAAGCTGTCAATGCTGGTGCCATCGGAGAGTGTAGCACTGGTGAGTATGGCTGCGGTCTGGCGACTAAAGAGTGCCTCGCGCAAATAGGGAGCGACGTCGAGTGGGGCGCTACGCAGAGTAATGAGTTGGCCTTTTTTGCCGCCGCGCTCAAGCCAGTGCACATGGTCATCTTCGGCCAGTGTAACGAAGCCGTTAATGGTGTCGCGGTACCCGAGTATACGGCGACGATGGTCTTTGAGCTCGTCTTGTACGCGCTCGTTGTCGCTCTTTTGGATGATCGCACCCAGGCGCTCGGCGACTTCTTTGAGCGGGCCAGAGACAATGTTATCGCAAAAGTCCGCTTCGTGGATGCGGAGTATCGAACGCTTGGTTAGGAGGGTGTGGCCGAGGTAGCTGAAGAATTCGCCAGCCGCGGCGATGGCGTTATCCACTGCATCATGATCCCATTTTTGCCCGTGTTTGCGCAGGATCCCGCGATTGGTGCGTGGGTTATAAATACGTTTGAGCGCGCGATCGACTGCGTAGGAGCTAGCATGAATGCCGAAGTGATCGGTGGCGATCGCGGGTATACGGTGTGCTTCGTCAAGCACGACAAAGTCGTCGGGTAGGAGGATGCCGCGGGCGTCGCCTTTGGGGGGCATGCCGGCATTGATCAGGGCAAACAGCAAGCTGTGGTTGACGATCACGCAGTTGGAAGTGAGCAGTTTTTTACGTGCGCTTTGATAAAAGCAAGTCGCAGGGTCGCAGTTTTTCTTTGAGCAGGTCGAGCTCTCGGCGTTGACGATATCCCACACATCGGGGAGCGGGGCGGGGGAGAGTTCCTGTACGATGCCGTTTTTGCTGGTGGCCGCCCACTTCGCGAGGCGGATGAGTTCGGCCCTGCCCTCGTCTGCCAGCAGCTCGGTCTGTTTGGAGGATTGCGCGTCTTTGATGGCGTTGCTCAGACGGGTGGTGCAGCAGTAGTTGCCTTTGCCGACCATCAGTGCGGTCTTGAAAGTGGCGTAGCGCTTGAGCTCTGGGACGGCATTGAATAGTTGACGGCAGATCTTGAGGTCTTTGCTGCGGATCTGCTCTTGTAGTGTGATGGTATGGCTGGAGACGATCAGCGGGCGCTCGCTGTCGATCGAGTGAATGAGACCAGGTATCAAATAAGCGAGGCTCTTGCCAACACCGGTGCCAGCTTCGAATAGCAGTGGCTTGTTGGTTTCTAGTGACTGCGCGGTGCCGAGCGCCATGGCTGCTTGCTGTGGGCGGTGGTCGAGTTGCAAGCTGGTTTCGAGGTAACCGCCTTGCTTGAAAATAGACTCAATGAGCGCGACAAGGTAGCCGGGTTTTACGGGGCTACCCCCTGCGTTTTCGATCAGTCCAATCATGCGTATCTAGGGAAGTCTCTGCTGCAGCAGCCAGTCTGCGTAGCTTAGATCGGCTGGGGTAGTGATCTTTGGGTTGGGTGCGTGGCTAGCCACGATTGTGGTGGTCAGGCCGATGGTGGCCGCAGCTGCGGTGTCGTCGGTAATACGTAGGCCAGAATCATGCACGTGCTGGTAGGCTTTTAGAATGTCGGGGAGGGCGAACGCTTGTGGCGTTTCCATCGACCAGAGGCGGGAGCGGTCGAGGTCTTCGAGCTCAGTTTGTGTGAGTTGCTCTGCGGTGGGTATGCGCTTGATCGTGTCGGTCACGGGGTGAGCCAGCACGGCGGCGTGGTCGCGCAGCACTGCGGTGTGGAGCGCTTGTATCGAATCGGTGGATACGAGGGGGCGCGCACTGTCGTGGATGAAGACGTGGGTGCAGGTATCAGGCTGGATGCTCAGTGCGTTATAAACCGAATCTTGGCGTTCATCGCCGCCGAGCCCCCAGTCGAGCGGCGTGCCTTGCAGGTCGATTTGGCTGAGTGCGTCCTCTAATTCTGCTTTTTGTGCGGCGTCCCGATAAACGATGGTGAAGCGATCGATGCAGCCGCTGGCCAAAAAAGCGCGGATACTGTGGCAGAGCACGGGCAGGCCGTTAAGCGGTGCGAGTGTTTTATCCGCAACCGTGTCTTGCATGCGCGAGCCGCTGCCAGCCGCCAGAATGATGGCGCTGGCTGTTGCCGAGCTGTTGACCGAGGGCTGATGGCTGAGATGCATGTGTTTTGTAATGGAGTGAGGGCGACTCGCCCTTGTTGTGGAGTGAACCTGGGCGAGTCGCCCACACTCCTTTGGCCGCAGCCTACACTTCGGCTAGTTCGGCGCGGATGGCTGCAGCGGCAGCGGCGGGATCGGCGGCTTTGAGGATCGGGCGGCCGACGACGATGTAGCTGGAGCCGGCTGCGGCTGCGGCGTGTGGCGTCATGATGCGCTTTTGCTCATCTGCAGCGCTACCCTTCGGACGAATGCCCGGAGTAACGATGATTGGCTCGTAGCCGAAGCGTGCGCGCAGGGGGGCGAGTTCCAACGAAGAGCAGACGAGCCCCTGTATGCCAGCCTCAAGGCTGAGATCGGCAAGGTGTTTGACCTGCGCTTCGGTGGTGGCGTGCACATTGAGGCTACGCAGCTGCGGCTCGTCCATCGAAGTAAGGACGGTAACGGCGAGCAGGTTTAGATTAGGCGAGTGATCGGCACGGGCTTTGTTGGCCCATTCGAGCATTTCGCCGCCGCCTGATGCGTGGAGTGTGAGTAGCTCGACAGGGAGGCTGGAAATGCTTTGCACGGCTTTGGCGACGGTGTTGGGAATGTCGTAAAGCTTGAGGTCGAGAAATACTTTGTAGCCGCGGTCGGCGATTTCTCGCACGAAGTCGGGCCCGTAGGCTGTGAAGAGCTGAAGACCTACCTTGACCCATTCGAGAGAATCGCCTAGGCGGTCGAGCATGGCGAGGGCTTCTTGGCGGGTTTCTAGATCGAGGGCTAGTATGAGTTTGCAGGGATTCTGGTTAGGCATTTAAAAAGACTAATAAGCAGATTTGCTTGAGGCAAATTGTAAAAGCACGATTTTTCCTCGGCGGGGAAGAAAAGTAGCTACATTAATAAAGTATGCCAATCCAAACGAACAGTTTTCCCAGTGAATTGACTCTGCCTTCGCCGGCCAAGGTGAATTTGATGCTGTCTGTGCATGGTCGGCGTGTGGATGGCTTTCATGCGCTGACATCGCTGGTGGTGGCTTTGAAGTTTGGCGATACATTGACGATTCGAACGGGAGGCTCTGAGAATGTGCTGCGTTGCTCGGATCCAGCGGTACCTGTGGGATCTGAAAATCTGGTGTTAAAAGCGGCTGCGGCATTCCGGTCACGTTTGGGCCGTGCGGTGACTTTTGAGTTTGATTTGAACAAGCGCATCCCAATGGGTGCTGGGCTTGGCGGGGGCAGCGGCAATGCGGCGGTGGCGTTGCGTGGGATGAATCAACTTGTGGGTAAGCCGTTTAGCAATGCGGTGTTGTGCGAGTTGGCTGCTGAGCTAGGTTCGGACTGTGCGTTTTTTATTGAAGGTCGGGCTGCGTGGATGCGCGGACGAGGTGAAGTGATCGAGCCCGTGGTGGCTGAAGTTGCTGAGCGATTGCGCGGCACGCGAGTGGTTCTCTTTCGTCCTGATTTTGGTGTGGAGACGGCGGGTGCCTATGGCCGTTTAGCAGCAGGTGGCCCAGGTAGTTATGAACCTGAAGCCATGGGCGTGGCTCGACTGGAACATTTTCTCGAAAGCGGCAGGTTGGGCGATGTGTTGTTTAATTCATTTGAGGGTCCAGTCGGCAGTAAATATCTGGCGATTTCGACTTTGTTGGAGCAATTGCGAGCAGCAGGCGTGGAGTGCTTGATGAGTGGCAGTGGCAGTTGTTGCTTTGCCTTGTTAGATGAAAACTGTGCTCATGTGAGTCAAATTGAAGAAATAGTTCGAGATGCATGGGGCGAGGCGGTATTTTGGGTTGAAACTTCAATTTGTTGAGTTGAAGCTGTAGCGCTAGCATTTATATTTCTCCTTAACGTAACCATCGATAACACTAGTGTCCGAACAAACTCCCAAAGAAGAAATTATCCTAGAGGGCATTGCAGCTTCTCCTGGTGTTGCGCACGGAACTGCGCTTTTATATCTTCAAAAGGAATTAGACGTGCCGTGCTACGATCTGGCGCCGGAAGTGATTGATTCTGAAATAGAGCGCTTCGATCAGGCGATCTTGCAGACGCGTGAAGAGATTACGGAGGTACGACATAAGGTCGCCGCTTCGTTGGGCGAAGGTGAGGCGCGAATTTTTGATGCGCACTTGATGGTGCTCGAGGATAGCGCACTGCTGGACGAGGTGAATTCGGAGCTGCGGACGACGAATAAAAACGTCGAAAGCTGTTATCATCAGATTGCACAGCGCTATATTTCGTTCTTCAGCTCAATGGAAGATGAGTATTTGAAGGAGCGTGTAACTGATATTCGAGATGTGTCACGGCGTTTGTTACAGAACTTAATTGGCATGAATAAGTCCAATCTAGGCGAATTAACGGCGCATAGCATTATCGTATCCGAAGACATTACGCCATCTGATACTGCCGATATGGATCGAAGTAAGTTACTTGGATTTATTACGGATGCGGGCGGGCAAACCAGTCACTCGGTGATTATGGCACGGTCGATGCGGATTCCAGCGGTAGTCGGCCTACATAATGCGACACAGGCGATTCAGAGTGGTGATCAGATTTTGGTGGATGGCTATGATGGCATCGTAGTGATCAATCCTTCGGAGGAACGCCTGTTTAAATATGGCAAGCTCGCCAGCGAACGTCGCAAGCTGGATGAAATTTATATTTCGGTGATTGCCGAGCCGAGCGAGACCAAGGATGGATCGCCGATTGGGCTGATGTCCAATATCGAGGGGGCTCATGAGATGGAGCAGGTCGTAGCGATGCGTTCAAACGGGGTCGGCCTATTCCGCACCGAAGGGATATTCCTGAGGCATCATGGCTATCCGTCGGAATCTGTACAGTATGACGAGTATGCGGCAGTCGCAGCAGCTGCGGATGATGAGCCCGTAATTATTCGTACCTTGGATATCGGTGGTGATAAGACATTAGGGGATGGCGGCTCGCAGGAGGATAACTCTTTCATGGGTTTTCGGGCGATTCGTTTTTGCCTTGGGAATGAGGATATCTTCAAGACTCAACTGCGAGCGATTCTTCGGGCTAGCGCCAAGGGGAACGTGAAGATTATGTATCCGATGATTAGTGGTGTGGCTGAACTGCGACGTGCGAATCAAATTTTAGAGGAAGTGAAGGTCGATCTTCGTGCTGAGAATTTGGTATTTGATGAAGGCATTGAAGTCGGTGCCATGGTCGAGATTCCCAGTGCAGCTGCGATTGTTGATTTGTTGGCGGCGGAAGCTGATTTCTTTAGCATCGGAACGAATGATTTGATTCAATACCTCATGGCGGTGGATCGTCTAAACGATCGTGTCGCCCATCTATATGAGCCAGCGCACCCAGCGGTGCTGCGCACGCTGAAGGTAATTATCGACGAGGCCAATCGTTTGGGTAAACCTGTGAGTGTGTGTGGCGAAATTGCCGGTGACCCGATCTATGCGAGTTTATTGCTGGGAATGGGGGCGACCTCGCTGAGCCTGACGTCCTCGATGCTGCCAGAGTTGAAGTATTTCATACGCAACGTGAAAATCCAAGATGCGCGTGCGTTGGTTGAGGAAGTGTTGCAAATCAATGATCCGGTTGCCGTGGTTCGGCGCTTGGAGGACTTCCGAGTCGAGGCAATCGGTAAGCGATAGGCGCAAGGTCGAGTACCTTTTATTGATAAATAATATAGTATTGCTTCTGATTGTGCCGTCTCTTGCCTTGAGGTATGAAGATTGTTGTGCTGGATGCAGGGACTTTGGCCTTTGATGACACCGTGTGGTCGGTGCTAGATGAACTCGGTGATGTACAGCTCTATGTCTCCACATCGGCAGCGGCGGAGACGATCATCCAACGCATCAGCGAGGCGGAGGTGGTCTTTACCAACAAGGTGCCACTTTCGGCAGAAGTGTTGCAGGCTGCGTGCAGTTTGAAGTTTATCGGCGTGCTGGCCACAGGGCATAATGTGGTCGATACGGCGACCGCTGCGCGGCTTGGGCAAACGGTCTGTAATGTACCAAGCTATGGATCGGCGACGACAGCGCAGCATACAGTCGCCCTGATCCTAGAGTTGTGCAATCAAGTGGGTCAGCACAGCACATCAGTGCATGCTGGCGATTGGGTGCGCAGTGGGCTTTTCTCGTATTGGCAGCAGGCACCGCTTGAATTAGCGACGATGACTGTCGGGATTGTTGGGTATGGCTCGATCGGTCGCCGTGTAGCCGCGACATTAAATTCGATGGGGGCCAAGGTGCTCGCTTCGGCTCGCACCGAACGTAACAGGCCGGATTATGATGGTTTTGAATGGGCCTCGAACGAGATGATCTTTGAGCGAGCAGATCTAGTGAGTTTACATTGCCCTGAAACGTCGGAGACCAGTGGTTTTGTAAATGCAGCTTTACTGGCGACAATGAAGCCTGGTGCATTATTGGTCAATGCCGCTCGGGGAGGACTCGTTTGCGAAGTTTCATTGGCGGCGGCTTTGCGTAGTGGTACACTGGGCGGTGCTGCGGTCGATGTAGTGCGGCAAGAGCCGATGGCTGCCGACTGCCCGCTGTTGGGGGCGCCAAATTGTTTGATCACGCCGCACATTGCTTGGGCGAGTGATTCCGCACGGCGCCGTTTGTTAGCCACATCGGTGGATAACTTACGGCAATTTATTGCAGGGCATCCAGTGAATGTGGTTTCAAGATAATATCTAATTTCGGAGAGAAGAACCGGCGGTTTACTTATCTGAAAAATGGCTCTGCGCCTAGGGAGGCGTTTGCGTATGTAAATTTAGCGCAAAGTGAATTAATCTGTTTTTTTGCTGGATTGACGGCGTAGACCTTGTCTCTTTCTACGCCTTCAAAACAGCTAGTCTGCTAACCGGAGGCGATTTCAGCATTCCAGTTATCAATGCTATCTTTTCTATACAGTGAGAATTCTAATTTTAACAGCTTTATACCCACCACTTAGCGTGAATGGACATGACAATCGTTGCCGACAAATGGTGCGCGCTTTGTCTAAGTGTGGCCATTGGCTGCAGGTATTGACCTCGAATCATCGGATGCCACCGATGGGAATTTCAGGTGAGAAGGGAGTGTACCGCCAGTTACAGTTGCATGATGTTGAATGCAGGTTAGGTGACTCATACTCGGCTATTTATGAGCAGGAGCTGGCGAATGCTCGGGTGTTGTATCGTCGGCTGGATGGCTTTCGACCTGATGTGGTCTATGTCTGGAATATGCATGGTGTGTCGAAGTCGCTTTTATTGGGCCTGCAAGATCAGGGGACTCCGATCGTCTATGATTTGTATGAAAATTGGTTGAGCCCACATGTTTTTGAACTAGACCCGTGGTTAACTTGGTGGCAACGCAACCAGAGCTTACGTTCGAAGTGTTATCAGTTCTATATGCGATTGGTTGGTTCCGCGCGACGACGCTTACGGCACTTTCCGATTGGGACAGCCGCCGATCTGAATCTGTCGAATGCATCGATCTGTAGTGAGAGTTTGCGCGATGATCTAATAGCTAACGGTTTGGCTCAAGCAGCTTCTCTACGGGTGGTTTATCCTGCTTTGGACACTAATCAAATGCTTTTCAAAATTGCTTATCAGCCCGCTCTTAAGTTCATGTGGGCAGGGCGACTGAATGCGTCAAAAGCCCCTGGGCTTGCCTTGAAGGCTGTTAGTATTTTAAAAGAACGTGGTATCGAGGTCTCGTTGGACTTTTATGGAATGGGAGAGCCGACTGAGCGGCGAGCGATGCGTCACTTAATTAATGCCGCGGGCTTGAGCGATTCGGTGCGAATGCAGGGGATTCGTCCTGGGAAACTGCTTGCGAAATATTCGGAATACGATGCCTTACTCTTTACTAGTTGCTGCAATGACCCATTCCCGATCACTCCACTGGAGGCGATGCTCTCTGGATTGCCAGTTGTTCTCGCTCGGGATGGTGGCATCGCGGAAATCACCGAGGATGGTGAGACCGCGTTGTTGTATGAAGCGGGCAGTGCTGAGGCATTGGCAGATGCAATGGTGCGGATGATAAATCTTGAGGATGGCGGTTACGCTATGGCAAAGAAATGTATGGAAGAATTGCAAGCGCAGCATACTCTTGATGCGGCCATACCTAAAATTGAAGCGCTTCTGTCTGCTTCGATTATCTCGTGATGAGCAGGGTGCCGAAGCGCTAGAAAAAATGGTTCATTTTGTAACAGGCAATGTGGGTAAATTCGGTTTTACGCTTTTGTCCGAGTACCCTACTGTGATCGAGCAGGGGATCTATCAAGGCAATCTGGCAGATTGGGGTCAATCCATGGCTCCGATCGAGTCTGCGTTAGCTAAGTATTCAAGGCTCTTACTGCTAAGTTTAGTGTGTGAATTGTGTCTCGTTGTTAGTTTTATCGTGTTGTGGCAGGTTAGTTTAAAAATATCTGCTCAAACGGAGTGACTTTATGAGGCAATCTGTCGTAAAACATAAATGATGTCTTTGATTGATCGATATGTATTAAAAGAATGGGTGGTGGGCTTTGCACTGACACTTGGTGTGATTGTCGGCATCTTGATTCTTCAAAATATGTATGATAGCCTGCCAGACCTCTTAGAGATCGGAGCGAGTTTTGGTGAAGTAGTGTTTTATTACATATTGGCACTGCCTGCTTATTTACCTGCGATCTTGCCAATTGCGTTCTTGGTATCGCTGTTGTTTTCGCTCGGTACCTTGCATCGTAATAATGAGATCACCGCGATGCGTGCTTCTGGGGCAGGACTGTTTCGCATCAGTCGATCGCTCTGGTTGGCGGGATTAGGACTCTCCGGATTGCTATTTTATCTTACAGCGTCAGTCGTGCCCTATTCGGTCGAGCGTGCGCGTACATTTTTTGACAACCTAGAATATGCGGCTCTGCAGGAAGATGCTGCTGCGATTAAGCAGCAGGGCCTAGTCTATAATTTAGGTTTTGATAATCGTAAAGATGGGCGGCTATGGTTGATGGATCGTTTTAGTGAGCGCGCTTGGCTTGGCCTTGGTGTGAATGTGCACACGCGTGACGAAGATGGTCAGGAATTGAACCGGATTTCGGCCAGTGAGGCGTATTTTGATGATACGCAGGGGTCTTGGGTGTTTCTGAATGGCCGGGAGCTTATACTAGATCCCGAGACGGGCGACCCGATGCGCACCATTCCCTTTAAGGAAAAGAGCTTTGAGGAGTTTCACGAAGATCCAAGTTTAATGCTGGCTTTGCATAAAGATCCGAAGGGGCTGTCGTTGTTTGAATTGCGCCGTATTATCGAAACCGTGCCACCCGAAGAAAATCCTGTCGTGCACGCGTATTTGGTGCGGTATTTTTCGCTATTAGCCGCGCCCTTTAGTTGCTTGGTCGTCGTTGGTTTAGCGGTGCCATTTGCTGTTTCTGGCGTGCGGACCAATCCAATGATCGGGATTTCTAAGTGTATGGGCTATTTCCTGATCTTTTATGTATTGATCAGTATTGCGACGATCTTAGGGGATCGGCAGATGATTCCAGCACTGTTGGCAGCTTGGTTACCGAACCTAGTCATGTTTGCAGCTAGTGCTTGGCTCTTTCGGCGAGCGCGCTAGTTTTAAGTATTTATGGATGTTTTTAAGGAAAACGTGCTCCGTTTAAAGCGCCCCGTACCGGAGGGCGCGTTTGGGCATCCCTGGGTTAGACTGGCCGATTTGGATCTGGCGGATTCGATACTGGTTGATGGCCACGCGGCAACCTTGATTGCAGCGGATGGTTGTGCGTTGGGCAGCGGAATTTTCGATCGTCGCAATCCGTCGGCCGCATGGCGCCGTTTTAGCTGGGCTGAAGCAGTGGCGTTTGATGAAAACTATATCGTCGATGCGATGCTAGAAGCGCTTGGCCGTCGTGGTGAGAGCGATTGCCAGCGGCTCATCAGCTCCGATGCAGATTATTTGCCTGGGTTGGTTGTGGAGCAGTATGGAGAGGTGCTGACTATTACCGCTGAGACAGCGGCGGTAGACGCGCACCTCATTATAATCGCAGAACTGTTAAAAGAGCACCTCGCGCCTCAGGAAATTGTTTTTCTCAATGATTGTGAGGGTCGCGCAGTTTATGGGCTGGATCTCGAAGTGCGCACTCTGAGTGGTAATAATTTAAAAGGCCGCTGGGTCGTAATTGATGAGCTCAGTTATCGGCTTGATTTGATGCAGCCGCAGAAGCCACGGTTCTTTTTGGATCAACGTGAGCAACATTCGCTGGTTGCTAGTCTTTGTGAGGGGCGCATGGTGCTCGATGCATTTTCGCACTCCGGAGCCTTCGCGATGCAGGCATTATGCGCAGGTGCCGAGCATGTGGTCGCCACCGATCTTTCCGAGACATGCGTAAAGGCCATCGGCGCCAATGCGCAGCGTAATGAATGCTTCATCGAAACGATTGATTGTGATGCCGCGGCGTTTCTAGCGGAGCGCACTGCCGGCGATTTTGACTGTATCATACTTGATCCGCCGAGTGAAATGGCGGCAGATCTTGATGCCTTGGAGCAATTGCACGTTAGCGCATTTCGTTGCTTACCTGCAAGCGGCGTATTGGCGACTTATTGCCGCTCAGAGTCGATGACACTGGAAGCCTTTGAGCGCCTAGTGTCGATTGCGGCTGCTGAAGTTGGCCGCGAGGGTCGAATCTTTGCTCGGACGGGGCAACCGTTTGACTTTCCGACACTTCTGAATTTCCCTGAAGCAAATATCTTGAAGGGGCTTATTTTGCAGGTTGAGTAGCGCCGTCAATTTCGGCGGCGTGCTTACGGAAAGAGAGCAACTCTTCTTTAATCACGGGTAGCAACAGATAGACGCCGATCAGGTTTGGGAAGCACATACCCAAAAGCATTCCGTCCGAGAAGTCTGTGACGGCTCCGAGTGACATCGACGCGCCGAGGATAATACAGAGCAAAAACAAGATTTTATACGAGAGGTCTGCTAGCTTGCTGTAGCCGAAGAGGCTGGCCCACGCTTGTTGGCCATAATAGGACCACGAGATGAGCGTGGAAAAGGCAAACAGGGTGACTGCGATAAAAAGGATGAAAGGAAACCAAGTGATTACGGAGGCAAACGCTTGTGATGTGATTGCAATGCCTTCGCCAGTGCTTGAACCGCTCAAGGCTTCACCATAGTTACCGGTGATGACAATCACCAAAGCTGTCATCGAACA
>Ga0066605_10002208_pt1 | contig 12457 bp, 9 predicted proteins | sample SaaInlLV_DNA_10m_FD_60385 | JGI IMG/M metagenome (GOLD analysis project Ga0066605, IMG submission 60385) | Marine microbial communities from expanding oxygen minimum zones in the Saanich Inlet - SI075_LV_DNA_10m | ecosystem: Environmental > Aquatic > Marine > Unclassified | place: British... | reverse complement strand
TTATGTTACTAGAATAGGATTACCAGAACCATCCATCAATTCGAATGTTGAAAATCCCCAAGTTACGGATAATGTCATCTCTTCGTCCGTCTTATAATCAAAAGACAATGCAGGTAATGTTATAGGTCTAAGATCTGTGAAATTGAACTCTAAGAAAGGAGAATCTGTCATATTATCCCTAACTAATACCTTACCATCCACGAATAAACTGGTTTCTAGTTCATTGATCGTGCCAATATTATATCCGAATGGGTTCTTTATTAGATTCATCCAAGCATATATGACCTTGTATGTGAACCAGTCAGCATCCACTTTTATCTCAGTAGTAAGATTGTCAAACTCAACTGTGGATGCTTCTATTGATACAGGGGAGAATTGACCCCCTACCTTTTCCTCAGTATGTGACATACCAGGAAGTTCAACAGAAGACAATCCCAACATAAAGTCGGTGTAACCTTCTTGTGCTTCCAGATTCTTCTCTAATTGAGTCTCACCCAACTTGCGAATATAAGGCAAGGAGGGAATCTCAGAAAGGATAAGTGAGAACTTATCACTTCTGGTGCTATTTAGATTTAGTGAAGTATTTTCCATACTGTTATTTATAGAAGTATATCAGACAAAATCTTTTCTAAGTGGAATACCTCTATGGGTTGGTGCAAGTTTAATATCTTCAACTAACTCTACCTTGAAACCATGAGGTGTAACAAGAACACTGGCAACCTCTTCCCTCTTCTCTGCCATATCCTTGAACTCTTGATAGGTCTTCATATACTCTTGCTTAGTATAAGGTTTCTTTGTCTCTGGATTAGTTGGATAAGTATCCTTCTTTACCGTGAAAGGTTTATTAGGCACTGGTATATTTTCACTCTTTGCTACAACTGGTGGGGTTGGAGTAGCAGGGGTGAAGTTTGGATCTGCCTTATTCTTTTCTTCCTCAGACAAGAAATGAACTTGAGGTGCTACAACGGGTGCAGGTTGGTCTGGTGTTCCTTGACCAGATAGTTTTGCGAGTTGTGCTTGGATCTCTTGTTGTTTTGCATAAAGATCTTGAATGTCTTTTTGCTTTTGGACTGCTAGTGCTTCTTCCTTGGTAAGTTTACTCATACTGAACACTTCATTACCATCTTCAAAGATCTCATCAAGATTGTCCTCTGTGATGTTCTCAATCAAACGTGCGTGACGGAAACTCTTCGTATTATCTTTTTTAACTACAAACATGCTAACTCCTTATCAACTTTTGCAAATGTAATAAACCTTTTATACCCTTGTGGGAATTGTTCTTGACGAAATCTGTCAAGTTGTCCACACCTTCATATATTGCTATATCATTCAAATCCTTAAACTCTTTGTATTCTGGTGGGAAGATCAGACAAGTCATATTCTTTTTCAAGAGTTTGGTTGTCCAAAATATCCCATCGGGATCATTGTCCATACAATAAACCCCTTTCTTGTATTTATCAGTGAAATATAAAAACTTAGAGTGAGACATTTTCACTCCCAAAGTGCTCACCGCATTGTCGATGAATGTCGAGTCAAATAATCCTTCCACGATATAAACTAGTTCACTCATATCCACCCCAAACTCATTGTATTCGGGTTTAGACTCATCGGTTTCCCTTTCCCAGTTGATATACTTGGGACTATTCTTCTTGTCGATTGCTCTTGCTTGGAAGTAATAGATCCTTTTATCCTTATCGAAGAATGGTATGACGATCCTGTTCTTATACTTCTTGTATCTTCTCTTCTCTGTTACGCAAAATCTCAAGGTCTTCAAGACACTATAAGGGATACGTCTTTCTTTCATATCCTGTTTGAGATTGTCTGGGAGGGCAACACAATCATCTTGATAGAACTTTTCGATCTCAGTTCTTTCCACTGGTTGCTTCTTAGGTTTGTTCTTCAACTTGCTAAGGATCTTGTCTTCCCTTGATGAATTATCAGTAGTACCTTTCTTCTTCTTGCGAAATGCTTTTGATAGACAACGATTACGAAAACTTGAGTATTGTGTGGGATAGTATTCCTTTACGAAATTGTAAAGAGACATGGACAACTCACAATTATGACAATATACTGTCCATCCCCTTTCAACGTTACTCAGAAGATACAATCTCTTCTTTGCTGAAGATTGCTGTGAATCACCACATGCAGGACACCTTCCACGATGGGTAGATGCAGACTTTACTGCTCCCTCTATGTTCTCGGTGAAGAATCCTATTGCAACTTCATTTGGGATATTATTTTTCATCTATGAGATTATAGATGAATATGGATAAAGTCAAGATCTAAATTTATTTATTAGATGAACAAGACCGAAGCAAGCAAATGCGTAGTATGGTAATATAATGTTGAACACATATAATTGCACCAACCAACCAACCCAAAACGATTGACATGCTTGACAATACATCAACTTGTCAGCATACTTGTAAAGAGTTGGACTTATTGTGAATTTGATTAGTAGTTGTTCTTTCTGCTCATCGAAATGTTCAGCAAGATAGAACGAAATACCATACACGCAAAGAAAGTAAACTATAATTGACAAGATAACTAAGTAAGTGGGTTAAAATAATAATGATTCGTTATAGTGTTTGCTCCATAAGATGCTAGTACCGCAGGGTCGGTCCCTCCAGAACCAATAGGTAAATATTGACCATTTGGTACAGAATAAACAGATATTCTAAAGATAGCAGATGGAGAATTACCAGTATTGTTATTTGCGAAATACCTAATAGACCTAATCCTACCATTTATACCTGAGAGTTCTCCACTGTCTATAGGTATAACCACATAATTGAAAGCATTTGCTATTGCAGCTCCACCAGTTGCAGTAGAATAAGCATCATTTGTTGATCTGGATAAATCAACACCAGGATCGTTCGACCAATTTCGGTTCTCTTGCCAAGCATAATATGCTGTACCATCTTCATAAACAGTTTGAACGTAAATTCTCTCGTCCCCTCCTCCAACACAAACCATCAGAATAACCATATTAGAACTAGCATTGAATACATCTCCATATGCCGATCCTATATTACCATTAACATCACTAGTAGCATCATATGTTATATCACTAGTACCATTATTAACACCATATCCACTACCACTATATAACCAAGATGGTAGATCATGAGTATATGTATTAATACCTGCTCCGAATCCTCCTGCTCCATGTGCTACTATAGTAGTAGATGTTGTTATTTCGACAATATCAGACCCATAGTTAGGTGACACAAATAAAGGGTCACCATAAGAGTTCAATGCTATTTGATTATCCACATAAGTCTTGACTGCCTTTTGAGAAGGAACTACGGTATCTAGATCTGCTGAGAAAGTGCCATCGGTCGTGAATGATCCAATTCTTGCTCCTCCTCCCAATTGCAAACCAGAAATGTTACAATTCCAACGTTGGTTACCATTAGAGGTAAAGGATACTTCACCAGTTCCCGAAATATAGAAACCAGTATTACTATCACCTTGGAAACTCAACCCTGGATCTGTAGCATCTCCATTAGAAGGAAGAACCTGTCCATTTACGGAAAGACCATCATTCCAAAAGAATCCCTTTTCAGCACCATTATGAGAGAATGCTACTCCCGATTCAGTAGAATGTTTGTAGATACCCGTATCTGGATTACTTGCTATTGCTAAAGAAGGTGCTGAGTCACTACCATTCCCTAGTTGAACAACATTACTGTTTCCCATCAATATGTCACCATCCATGGTCAATTGCCCACTTAATGTATCAGTAGTGTTATTTAATTTACCATTTTGCAGACTTGTAATTTGCGACTGTAAAGAAGTATCAATACTATCTACATAATCCTTGACCGCAAGTTCAGTGGGAGGACTATTTGGACTAGTGCCCAGTGCTCCCCCACTATTGTTTAGAACTTCTGCTTCGTCTAGATATATCTTTTTCTTTGCCATGTGTTTATACCTTATTTAGTTGGGAACTGAATTGGTAGAGGAGCATAATGTCTACTTTGACCTGCTTCAAGTCCCACCCCTACACTTTTTGTCGAGGTTGATACGTGTGTACCCACTACCAACACATCAAACCCTTGTGTACCTAAATAGAAGGTTGATGATGATGTTATATGACCGTTTCCACCAAGTTTAGTTATGTCAATATTCTTAGCAACTCTCTGGAAAGTTCCTTGATTTGCATTATTACCATTCCCATTATGCTCTGCGGCTCCACTTATTTTAATATAGTTATCAGTATCCTCAACGATCCCCCATGCTCCTCGCATTGGATAGATTTTCTTAATGTCTCCACCTGCGTTAGTTATAGTATTACTAGATCCAGTGCCATCACCAATACTACCATTACCAAGTTGCCCATATACATTATCACCCCAGAGTTTAACTTGCGTGGTTCCATATCTAGCACCAATTCCGAAACGAGACTCCCTTACCATATTAACGAAGCACTCGTCAGCAGATCCAGAATCTCTTTCCCATAGAGAAGTTCGTGCTGAACCACCGAATACCCCACTTATAGTGTTAGGACCAGTACCACCACCTGCTATATATATTTTACCAACAGATGATCTAACTAACATCACAGATCCCCCAAAACTTGCTCCTCTTGAGAAAAATATTTCAACGTCATCTGCAATACCAGTAGTTATTACAGCAGTGTTTACTAACGTTGCTGTTGTAAGATCAGTGGTATTTCCTTGTCCCAGTGCACCATGACCATTATCACCCCATGAGTATAATGTACCATCGGTGTGTAAGCAAACACCGCAAGGTGATGCAGGGGAAGAACTACAAAGTTGTTTCACAGTTTTACCAATTTGATTTCCAATTGTAGTTACGAGTTTAGGTGTAGTATGGTCACCAGACGATATTCCAGAATCACCTGATGCTTTACTAGCATTATTAAGTCCCAAGAAGTAAACATTACTAGAGGTATCAATAAAGTGAGCAAAAGGTCTAGTGTCTTGGAAAGTATCATTAGGCATAACAATATATTGAATACTTGTTAATCCTGCAACCCTCTTAAATGTTCTATTAGTTGAAGTGTTTCCATTTATTCCTGCTAAACCACTTTGATTTCTTCCAGAATGATAAACATTTCCTTCACTATCCAATAGAAGGGTATCTTGGAAGGTCATTGCAATCTGTACAATAGTTGCAGAGTCTGATTTTTCAAATATATAAGGTTTTATATAAGAATCAATATCTACAGAGGTAGTAAATCCACCACCACTATTACCATTAGTGTTAATACCTACAAACCATGGATTTCCATCGGTATCAATAAATCCTGCAAGTCCATTTGCCCATGCTCCCTGTTCTGGATGCCAAGGATCATTACAAGCACTCTTTGCGAATCTTACAGTGTTAGAACTATTTTCTAGAGCACTTGTTACTACTGCTATCTCATCATCAACATATTCTTTGTCTGTTAGATGGTTTGCGAGAGTAGGAGTAACCCCTCCTGCATAACTAACAGTGGCAGAGAAGTCTCTGGAACCATTTGCTAGAATGTATTGAGTATGGTCATCATTAAGGAAGTTTGTGTGAAGATCATTGTTTGATGTTAGATCTGTCTCCAATTGATTAAGTTGACCAAGGTTTATTGCGTCATTTGTAGATACACCATCAGCAACATTAGAGATAGTCTTATTACCATTGAATGAAATACCAGTTGATGAAATATTCAAGATAGGTGTAGATGGTCCACTGTTGATAGCAAGAGTTGTTCCATTTAGATCAATACTATAATCCTCAGAACTTCCACCATCTAAAAAACGAAGTCTTGAATCACTGTTTATAGTTAAAGTAGTACCATCAATAACTAAGTCTCCTGTTGCAGTATCACCTGTAGAGTTCAAGAAACCATCAACATAACCTTTAGTTGCTAAATGGTTCGTAGCGACTGGTGTTTGACCTCCAATAGGACCAGTGAAAACTCTAGTTCCATCAATAAGAGGATATTGAAGGTGGTCATCGTCACTGAAATCATCGTGATATGCAAACCCTCCTCCAGTATTAACAGCATTGAGTTCTCCAACCCAACCTACAAATTCATTGATCAATGTCACATTGTCTATAGTATCTCCAACTGTTGCAGTAGAACCTACAACATCCTCAACATAGTCTGACCCTTTGACAAGTTTGACACCATCTGCATACACGATAAGACCTTGAGAACCATATATGTAAGTATTCCCTACAAATTGCCACTCGTCAGTGACTCCTATTTGTGTTGCGTTTTGTTGCCATAGAGTTCCTGCACCATTAACACCCCCACCAGTTGCTCCTGCAACGGCGGCATCTACATATGTTTTAGTTGTTAGGTGAGAACCTAAAAATGGGTTTACTCCTTCAACAACATTAGTAAATGATCTAGTACCATCTGCAAGAGAATATTGAGGATGATCATCATCAAGTAGACTCGTAGGTTCCAGATCACCATGATTAGTGGTTAGAGCAGAAATAGCATCGGAAACTGTGGTGTCTACGTATGTTTTAGTTGTCAAGTGAGAATTTAGTGATGGTGCTATACCCTCAACAGCACCAGTAAATGCCCTTGTTCCATTCACAAGTATGTATTGATCAATAGATAGTGCAGAGATAGCATCGGAAACTGTGGTGTCTACATAATCCTTTCTAGTCAAGTGACCATCAAGAGTAGGAGTGAGAGAAGCATTAGCATTTACGAAGTTTGCAACACTAGTGAATTCTGCCACACCATTGAATGTTGCTTGAGCACTTGCATCATAAATCACTGGTCCAGTGAATGTACCTCCAGTCAATGGCATTGCACCAATTTGTAGGGTGGTTACACTATGAGGATTACTTGTGTTAGCAATATGCGAATCAATTTGTGCGTGAGTATTGGTTCCAGAGTTTGGAATTACTTGGTGATCAATCTGATCCACTCTGTAGTGTATTGACAATCCATTTATATCAACATCATTGATAGTGTGAGTATCGAAAGCATCAGTTAGATCATCAGTTAGATCTTGTTTTGCTATATCAACATATCTCTTATCAGGAATTTGACGATCATCAGTGAAGTTGTAATCATCATCATACTCATAGATGTTTTCAAATTTTCTAGATGTATCTCCTGGGTTCAGTCCATAACGAGGATCTCTGGTTAGGTATTGAGTGTGGTCATCATCACCAAGACCATTAATGTCGTGATGTTCTAGGAGAGAGAAGGAATTATTGACTTGAGCATCAAAGTATTGTTTATTCAACGCATCATGTTCGTCAATTGGATCAGCAAGACCGATAATTCTTTTTTCAGACCCTAGTGTATTTTGATTTCTTAGATTAATAGCAACACTACTACTGTTTGGGTTTACAATAAGTCCACCACTATGCGTGAAACCTAGTGCAGTGTAATCATTCTCGTATGTGCTAGTATTAGCACCTGGTGCACCACTCAGTCCACCACTACCCATTATGACAGCACCACCTTCTATGATGCCATTATGCGTTGGAAACCCTTGGAGACTACCTGCCAATCCACCTTCCAACAATTGACTTTGCTCATTCCATATCAACTCATAGTCTGGGAGTGATGGTCCTCTTTTGAATTTGAAACCAACTCGGAGACTAAGACCTGTTACATTTGCAGAACCAGAAATACTATTGAGTTCGATGATATTGTCAGAGAAATAAACTTCAGACTCTTGTGCGAAGATTGAATCTCCGAATACAACAAGATTTCCTCTTACCTCAACATCCCCAGTATTAGTCAGTCTTAGACCAACGTTGCCACCTTGTGCTAGTGAAATACCCTCATCGGACTTACTATCAATGATCACCTCTCCAATGTTTCTCAATGGGTATGCAGGTGATCGACTATTGTTGATCAAGAACCTTCCACCATAATCCGAACCAGAAGTTGAATCATTAGTTGTTGCACATATCTCAACTGTTGGTTGCCATCCATTTTCAGTTTCTACTCTAGCAGTTGCATCAGTATTAGGTCGATAGAGGTGAAAGTCTGCGGATGGAGATTGACTATGAGTAAACTCTCCAATACCAAAGTCTCTGTCATTCATTACCGAAACATAGGTGTTTCCAATCTTCAATGCGTGATTATCTTCGTGTTGCCAGTATGGTTTCTCGTCCAATGCTCCACTTGGTGCAGTATTTGTAGTAATAGTAGAGTTAGTACCAAGTACCATCTCATAACCACCACCAGAGATAGGTTCAGCATCAATATAAGTGAATCCATCACGAATACCAACTCGTCCATGAACAATACCACCTGTTTTGTTGAACTTTGTTGCTTCTAGTGAAGTGTAAATATCATTTAGGATACTTTTAGTAAAGGATACTTCATGAATGTGAACATTGTCACCTTCTTCTGGACTATTTGTTGAGACAGTACAAGGACGAATATAACCAAAGTGATAGTATTGATCAACATTGTGCAATTCATCAGAAGATTCTTCACCATTAGAATACTGACCAAGGTGTTGTTGTCTAATGATACCACTTTGCCCTGCTTCGTATTTCCAAGTAACATAATGTCTATGGATACCATATTTAGGTTCACCATCAACAAAGTCAACATCTTGCTTGTTGAAGTAACTTGTAGTGGAAGTGGTTTGAATAAGGTCGTCTGTTTCGATAAACTCTCTTTGTCTTTTGAACAATTCAAGTGCTTGTTTTACAGTAATGGTTGCTTTGTGTTTATGCTCGACCTCTTGACCTTCGATGAAAGAACCAGATACCTTCTCAACAGTTGTCAAAGTACATGTTTGGAAAACACTATTCTCATCAACACCATCTTTCAGTGCTTCAACGAGAAGGTGATAACCATTTTCAATTGATAGGATGTGTGGGGTTACTTCGTGGTTACCTGCAAGGATACGAGCAACGATCTCTCCATCACCATCTTTTGTCCAAGTTACAAGGTGAGTATGTGCTTGAGAAGAACAAGATAGACTTGACTTAGTATCGACATAATTTACTCTGCCATATAGAAGGTCAGATGCTTGCTCTGGAGTGATTGAAGCATAGTGAGCATGTTCAATGTAATCATCACTCAAATATACAGTCTTATATACATTCTCTGCTTGAAGGGGAACCCAACCTTCATCACCTGCATAATAATACTTGCCAGTTGCTTCAACGAATGCTGACATACCTTTGAATGATGAATATAGAGGCAATCCTTCGTATGTTGTTGGTCCCCAAGTTGAAGTAGTCTTTACTTTGAAGACTGATTTGATCTTGTTCTTATCTGCGGTTGCAATGATTTCACCTGTCACTGTACCACCATTATAAACAGCACTTGCACCTGACAGGGTATCAACTTGGGTTTGAAGAGAAACAATGTCTGCTTCAGCATCATCAAGTTCATTTCCAAGGGTAACAACATCAGTAGCAAGTGATGTAGCATCAATATTGGTTCCACTTACACCTACGGATGCAAGAACACTCTCAATAGCACTAATCTTGTCTTCAATAGTTCCACTTAGTCCAGGAACATATATGTTGGATATTACAACATTACCCGAACCTTTTGCTTGAATCTTTAGATCAATATTATCTGTACTACCATCAACATTGATCTGTGCTTCACCATACCCATCATTTGGGTTGACAAACAATTTGATCTCGTTGTCGGTGTTGTAACCTTTTGATTTAGTATTTACTCTGATTGCCATTGCCTATGGTTCCTAAGATGATTCAATGATATTTATATCATTTTGCCATTCAATTTGCGTGTCTTGATGAACTTGTGCTTAATTCTATAGTCATTTTTCTCTCCATGAGCAAGAATATGGATCTTGTCTTGTAGGATTGACTCTATTTCGTCATTAGTTTCAACAATACCCCACTTCACTAGGAGATATACAATAGTGTTCCTTCGTAGTTCATCAAGTTGACCATATGTAGAATGTTTCCCTTCTAATAGAAACAATTCTTTGAAGTGGACAACTTTGAAAACGTCTTCGTCTTCAGTCTCAATACAGTAGCAACTAGGAAAGAATATTTTCTTTTTCTCATCCTTGAACCCCATTCTCTCTAGGGTTTCTCTTACTACGGGAAAGTTTTTAAGTAACTTTACCTCAATTCCAATCTCATCAATAACACTCATTTGCGAATCCCATAAACATATAAACTACAAATATATTTATAGGATTCGGAAATAACTATTAGGGGATTTTGCCGTAAAGTCGTTGAATATCTTTTACCAATTCATCACCATCCAAACGATAGTAATCTAGTGCTTGTAATGGTGCTATCTTGAAGTAATCTCCAATGATTTTTACTTCCTCAGAATGTTCTGAAATAGCAAACTTTCCCTTTATGTCACCATACTTGAAGAACACTTTACTCTTTGGAAATACCTCAAGGCAGAACTTGTGGAACTGATAATTGTCCCATCGTTGTTGATGCTCATTGAGAATGTCACATAGATCAAGATACTTAGTCTTACAACTCAAGAACTTAGTAATCATAAACTTACTGTACTGCCCCTCGTTATGAGGAGCAAGTACATTCTTCTTATCGTAAGTAATATCCTTCAGAAAGTCGAACAACCAGTTGGTCTTCACTGGTCCTTTCTTCTTCTTGGGAACTCCCTTTCTATTCGGTTTTACTGGCATCTTGATCCTGTGCTTCTGCTTCCATCCAACTAGTAAGCAATAGAGTGAATGCCTCGTCAATGGTTGCTAGTCCTTGTGCTTCACGATATTGTTCCATGACCTTTTGATACTCGTCACTAATATCCATCTGCCAATTGACTGAACCATCTTCGTTCTCAACCTCTCCAAGGATCACAACACCATTCTTATCAAGATAGGCATCCTTCTGCTCCTCAGTCAGTGCACGATATTCGTCAGCAATCTTCTTGTCTTCTTCTGTCAAACCCATCAGATCTTCTCCATTATGTTTATTAGTCCTGCTGAGAAGGCAATATCCTCGTCAACTCCGACCTTGATACGATATGCAACATCGGAAATGTCAATCATAACACTTGGCCACTCGTCACCAAGTTCCTGTGCATGGTCCAACATATACTTCAATATACCATCGTAATTTACTCCCTCTTCACTGATATACTTGCGAATACCATTCAATTCTTTCTGCTTGAGCAATTCCATGATCTTGATATGCTTCACATCGGATGATACGAAAGGTGTAAGGACACCATCCACTGTCAACTTCTGTAACTCAACCAAACATTTACGAATGTCTCCTCCGATACTTTTGATGATGTTCTTTAGGTTCTCACCATCGAACTTCACACCTTCAGTCTTTAGAATCTCATACAGTCGTTTTGCAAGAACCTTCTTGTCCACTTCACCGAACTCATATTTCTGACAACGTGAATGGATGGCAGGGTCAATGTTGTGTGGATTGTTGGAAGTCATAATGAATCTGGTTGATCCATAGAACTTCTCAATGTTTTCCTTCAGTGCATGTTGGAAGTTTGTGGACGCACCATCGACCTCATCAAGCACTACAATCTTCAATCCACTGTCATCTACCGACATGGCACGACAGAATGGTTGGATCTTGTTTCTAACACTGTCTATGGACGTTTCTGAGGACGCATTCATAAACAACCAATCCTCTGTAATTGCCTCTGCAATCATTTTGGCACAAGTTGTCTTCCCACCTCCAGGATCTCCTGTCAGTATCATGTTAGGACAATCCTTCTCAGTGATAAACTGAATAAACTTGTCCTTATAATGTTTGGGCAGAATCACATCTTCAATAGTTTCTGGTTTGTATTTCTCAACCCAAAGTCTCTTACGAACGTCTACACTCATTTTTACCTCTTAAAAAATGGGGTGAGATTAGTATAACCCCACCCCAAATTAGTCAACAATTAATCATTTTTGTCGTTAGGAGAAACGAAAAACTTCATTGTATAGTTGTCCTTAGCATAGGAAAACTCTGCAATGTCCTTGGGACCAGTGTAGAATGACACATCAAACTCATCATTACAAGAGAGAACCTTATTGATCTCACTCTTAGAAAACTCAAGTTTGAAGTCAGTTTCCACTGGCATGTTCTTGATGGTTGTCTTATATGAATTGGAGTTACGAATATCTCCACAGATAGAAACAACCACTTCTTGATCATCTTTGCTTCCTTCGAAGATCAGATTATCTTGACCTGCATATGAACGAATAGCATTTTTGATCTTAGGAACAATAGTGTTCATGACAAAGGTTACTCCAAGATCCAACGCATCGGTCTTCAACTTTCGTTTACCCTTCTTCACCTCACTGGGATCACACCCATAGAACTGAAGATTATCATTCTCACTCTTTGCTTCAAAGAGACTTTTACCATCATGTGTTAGTTCAAAGTCTTCTTCAAGAAGGTCCAACTTGTTAGTGAAGTCAACCACATCCCAAACACCAATCTCACAATCGGGTTTCTTGTAGTCCTCGAATACTTCATTCACCTCAAGTTCATAGATGGCAAAGTTGTTACCTGCAATATCCCTAGCTGC
>Ga0066605_10002205_pt1 | contig 12472 bp, 8 predicted proteins | sample SaaInlLV_DNA_10m_FD_60385 | JGI IMG/M metagenome (GOLD analysis project Ga0066605, IMG submission 60385) | Marine microbial communities from expanding oxygen minimum zones in the Saanich Inlet - SI075_LV_DNA_10m | ecosystem: Environmental > Aquatic > Marine > Unclassified | place: British... | reverse complement strand
GATATACCATTTTATATCGGTGTATTAGTGGCTCTTGCTCTAATGATTCTGTTATATGTCCACAGTGAGTGGTACGTCGTGAATACAGTTGGAGTCTTGGTTGGTGCAGGAGTAATAGTAATGCTTGGAGTAGCATTTGTTCCAACTCTGATAATAATCTTCATGGTTCTTGCTGCTGTTTATGATGCTTGGGCTGTTTACAAATCAAAACACATGCTTGAACTTGCAGATACCATGATTGGTTTACAATTGCCAATTCTACTTGTTGCTCCACAGGACAAAGGATATTCCTTTAGAGAAGAGAAAACCCCAATTTCAAGCAAAGACCGTCCAGAAAGACCAGAATCAAGAGTTCAGCAAAGCAAACCAAAGAAAAATAAAGAGGCCATGTTTATGGGTCTTGGTGATGTTATATTCCCTGGAATGTTAGTACTTTCAGCCGTTCAGTGGCTCGATTCGGATTATGGATTGAGTGTGGCCATTTGTACACTTATTGGTGGATTGATAGGATATACGGCATTGATGACTTATGTGGCAAGAGGCAAAGCACAAGCCGGACTTCCACTTCTTAATGGCGGTGCAATACTAGGGTACTTCGTCGGTGGTTTGATTTTTGCAGGTACTGGAATCTTTGAATTAGGAATAACATGGTAGGATTATTATGCTTGGAATTCATCTTTTTAGGGAAACACCAGATTTGATTCGCGCTGACCACGATAAGAGAGGTATTCCTCATGATAAAATCGACCAAGTAATCGATTATGACCAGAAATGGTTAACTCTCCAACATCAAACCAATCAATTACGTCAAAAGAAGAATACGGCGGCTAAAGGTATCGGCGCTGCAAAAAAATCAGGGGACGATAAAAAAGCCCAAGAAATTCTAGCCGAGGTTGCAAGCCTAGGTTCCGAAATTTCGTCACTGGAGAAGCAAACCGATGAAGCATTAGAGATCCGTGATAAAATTAGGATGACAATTCCTAATATTCTTCACAAGGATGTCCCTGTTGGTGCAGATGAGGATGGAAATACTTTACATAGCGTTCATGGTACTAAGCCAGTTTTTGATTTTGAGCCACGAACTCATAATGAAATAATTGAGATGAATAAATGGGTTGACTTGAAAAGAGCTGCTAAGATTACAGGTAGTCGATTCTTTTTCTTGAAAGGAGATTTAGCCCGTATGGAATTTGCTCTTCAACAATTTTCATTAAACTTTATTCAAACTAGAGGTTACACATTTGTTCAACCTCCAATGATGATGAATAGAGAGTCCTATGAGGGTGTTACAGACCTTGCGGACTTTGAAACTGTGATGTATGGCGTCGAGCCAGACGGATACTATATGATAGCAACATCAGAACATCCATTGACTTCAATGTTCATGCAAGAAACAATTCCTGAAGAACAATTGCCACTGAAAATAGTTGGACTTTCTCCCTGTTTCCGCAGAGAAGTAGGTTCACACGGACAGTCCGATTTAGGAATTTGGCGTGTCCACCAATTTACGAAGATTGAGCAGATCATAATATCTAAGCCTGAAGATTCATGGGAATTACAAGAAGAATTATTGAAAAATTGTATTGATTTGTGGGATGAACTTGGAATTCACTATGAAGTCGTCAATATCTGTACTGGAGATATGGGTACAGTCGCAGCCAAAAAATATGACTTAGAGGCGTGGATTCCAGGTGCTAAGCAGTATAAGGAAATCGTATCTTGCTCTAATTGTACAGATTATCAAGCCAATCGATTACAGATTAGATATGGGCAACCGGGGCATTCAGGACAGCCCATTGCTCATACTTTGAATTCAACAGCAGTTGCTACTTCAAGGGCTCTTGTCGCAATAATGGAACAGAATCAGATGGAAGATGGTCGTGTAATGATTCCAGAGGTTCTAAGACCTCACATGGGCGGTCAAGAAGTTCTAGAACCTTGTAATTGGGGCTGACTAAAGGTCTAGTAGTCCAGCATTTCTAATCGCTTTAAGATTAAGTTGTCCAGGCAAACCTAAGTCAACAGGCATTCCGCCAATTGTTACAATTATTCCAGTCAAATGAGTAAATAGGCATGGAGGGAGATTTTTCTCATCTTTGTATTTGGACAAAATTTTCCAACCATTATTGCCCTTAGATTTTGCTTTGTCTAGTGTATCTTCTGCTGAGTGGGCAATCCATGCATTGGCACCCCATGCGTGTTTTTGAAGGTCTTTTGTGACCATTGCAGGTGCTGGAGCAACCGTATGTCTGTAGGGCCATGCTTGAACCCAATCAAGACCAGAATCAATTAACCATTCAATTCCAGTAGGCTCACTACTTGCTGAAATTGTCTCACCTCTTGATTCAAGATGTCGAAGTAGGCTTCTAAGGTGTGGGTGTCTAGAGCGATTACTACCTAACTTTTCTGCAATATTAGTTGCGGTGTTTACTCTACCCTCATCAAGATGAAGTAGGCTTCTAACGACTTCGCCATGAGTCCAATTATTAATATCATTTTTCTTGATGAATCTTTCAATTAAGTTTAGTGCTTCACCAGAACGACCTTCAAGCCTTAGCCTTGCAGCATCTCCAAGAATAATCATTCTATCTGATGGTGTATTTCTCATTTTCAAAGTTGAAGTAGCAATGTTTTGTTCGAACCTTTTTACTAAATCGATGTTCCTTTTTGTCAGTGGGTCCATTGAAAGAAGTGATGAAATGGTTGAATTCAGTGGTCTCTTTTTAGGTTGCATCAATGAGGCGAACCATTGTAATCTTGCTGATTCTACATCATCATCGGGTATCATGTTCAATCTTGGTTTTGCCTCTGCTAAGTCTCTTTGACTCAAACTTGCAGCGACTAGCATCAATCTAGCTATCTGTGCTTCACGGCCACCGCGTAAAGCGAGAATTGAAACAGCGTTATTTTCAGCATCATCCCATCGTCCCATAGCAGCATATATCTCCATCATGGCATCAGTTTTTCTCAATAGGTCTAGCCCTTCTAGTTGCTCTCCATGACCTTCAATAACTGAATCAATTCGTTTTAGCGCTCTATCCCATTCATCTTCCATTACCAATTTTCTAATCGCTTTTTGCTTTAGATAAATAACATCTTCTAATTGAGACATTCTCGCTCTATCCTCGCCCATTGAGGCATCAAAGGAAATATCCTCTAAACTTGAACCAATTTTTCTGGAACGTGCCCAAATGACAATGAATGCTACTTGACCACCAGAGGCCAGCATCCAAGTTAATTCTTCTAGAGAATCTTTCTGCATCACATTACAGATACTATTCTCCCAAACTCCACATTGGTCGCCTTGAGGGAGGAAACTCGAATCCCAAAATGTGATCATTGCTAATGCTAGTAACAACATAGATTGACCGGCAAAACCGGTGAAACAGAAATTTAGAACCTTAGCCTGTTGTGAGCGTTCAGCTCTTAATAATCGACTATCGGCTAATTTAATTCCGCCTTTCCCTGAAACATCCTGTACATCTAAGAACAATATTCTGGCAACTTCGTATACAAATAAGAACCCAATCAGTGCAACGTTCAGAAGTAAAAATAGTAGAACCATACTTACCATTGGAACTCTAATTCCATCTTCTGGAATAAATGAAAATAATTCGATTAAAGCAAAGCCAAGAACTCCGCCTTCTTCCATTATTGAAGATTGTACACGATATTCTGGGAGTTCTAATACTCTGTCCGAGTGAGTGAATAATTCTGGACTTATAGATAACGCCATTATTGAAATGACAGTATTTAGTGCAACATACGGCATTGCGATAAGATTGATGTTGACGATAAGGGCAATTGCTTGCTGCTTAGCATTTGGCTTATGATTGTGAAACGGAGACGCCTCTCCTTTGGCAATTTTCTGCGATGATTGTCTCAATGCTTGCCAGGAAGAACCCAGTACTCTTCCATAGGCGAGCACCGCTGGTGCGAATGCTACAAATGTACAGATACTAAAAATTCGAAATGATGGTACATCCAATATGTCTAGGACTAGTCCTAATGCTAAAACCAAAGCCATCCACAAAATTGTTAGTAGCACATATGAATAACTACGCCAAATATTAGAATCTTGTAATGTTGCTTTTCCCTGTCCAATCGGCTTGATGACTTGTGCTCCTAAAGAGGAGCCGCTAGAAATAACTGCAGGGACGGCAATGAAACAGAGTCCGATTGCAAGTGATAAAGCATGATATCCTTCAGATAGTCCTAAGCGAATAGTCATGAATTCAAAGAAGAGAATCAATGCTCCAGTAAGCGCGAACAGATATGTTGTCACACCAAATCTCATGCCTTGAGTCGAAAGTAGATTTTTTACATCCTCAACCGATGAGGTTACTTTGTGAACTTCGTAACGCTTTTCACCGGTCTGAAAGGCTACTTGAAGTCCACGTAACTGTCGCGGAACCACTTGTGTCCAAAATAACCATGCAGTCAAACCAGCTAGAACAAATGGAATCATTGCTGCTGGAGTAACTTCATCAATTATTGGCGGTGCGGAAATGATATCACCTTCATAACTAATCTTCATTTACTGCTAAACTAGGAATAGATACCTTATCTGCTATTTCCTCATTTATCTGAACGATGAAATCGTCTAATGAGATTCCAGCAACTTGGTCGCCATTTCTTGCTCTAAGGCTTACAGTCCGGCTTTCTTCTTCACCATCGCCCAAAATAATCATGTAGGCTGGTTGAAGTTTTCTATGATTTCTTATTTTCTTACCGATGGTGTCATCACCATCATCGACTAAGACTCTAACATCATTTTCACGTAATAGTTTAGCCACTTCATGAGCATATTCTTTGTGTCTCTCGGAGATTGTAATGATGTGACATTGAGTTGGAGTTAACCATGTAGGGAACTTACCAGCAAAGTGCTCGATTAGTACTCCACAGAATCTTTCCATCGAACCGAAAGGAGCACGATGAATCATCACAGGTCGATGCATTTCACCATCATTTCCTTTGTATGATAAATCAAATCTTTCAGGTAAATTATAATCCACTTGAACAGTTCCTAATTGCCATTCACGACCGATTACATCTTTCACCACAAAGTCAATTTTGGGCCCATAGAATGCGGCTTCACCTTGCTCTTCTGACCATTCGACGCCTAGTGATTCTGCAGCATCACGACATGCTTTCTCGGCTTTATCCCAGCCTTCAGGTTCTCCGACATATTTTGTAGAATCAGGGTCTCTAAGTCCGACTCGAACCCGGTAATCGGTCATGCCTAATTTATCAAAAATAATCTGTACCAGTTCAATGCACCCAAGTACTTCTTGTGCGATTTGGTCTTCGGTTACGAATAGATGCGCATCATCTTGAGTAAACCCTCTGACTCTTGTCATACCTGATATTTCTCCAGATTGCTCCCATCGATATACAGTTCCAAATTCAGCAAGTCTGAGAGGGAGATCTCTGTACGAACGAGCCTGAGAGGCATAAATTTTGACGTGGTGAGGGCAGTTCATTGGCTTTAGCATATATCCATCGATATCTCCTGTTTTCATTAGATTAGACAATTCAGAACATGTGCATCCATCGTCTGCTAATTTCTTCATAAGGTCTCTTTCTACCAATGGAGGATATTGCGAGTCTTGATAGTAAGGGAAGTGGCCAGAAGTTCTGTAAAGGTCCAATTTTCCTACATGAGGCGTGAATACTTGTGAATAGCCTTGTCTTCTAAGGTGGCTACTGATGAAATCTTGTAATTCTTGACGAATGATAGAGCCTCTTGGTGTCCATAGAATCAGGCCTTGTCCAACTTCTTCATCGATATGGAACAGCTGTAAATCTTTACCAAGTTTACGATGGTCTCTCTTTTTGGCTTCTTCCATACGATGAAGTGTGGCTTTCATTGCATCTTTTGTGGGTTCAACAATTCCATAAATTCTTACCAATTGTTCTCGCTCTTGGTCTCCTCTCCAGTATGCAGAAGATACGCTGGTAAGTTTACAAAACATCAATCTTGAGGTATTTGGCACGTGAGGTCCAAGACACAAATCATACCATTCACCTTGTTTGTAGATTGTAGAACCGCCTCCATCTTCGATTTTATCGTTGATTATTTCTAATTTGTAGGGATTATCAGCGAAGTGTTGTTGTAATTCTTCATCGGTTAAGTCTACTCTTTCTACTGTGAAATTCTTTCTTGCTAGTTCCTGCATTTTCTTTTGAATTGGCTTGAGGTCAGACTCAGCAATTGGGTCCATGGCAAAATCATAGTAGAACCCTCTATCTATCGCTGGGCCGATAGTTGGCTTTGCATCAGGATATAATTCCATAACTGCTTGTGCCAAAAGGTGTGCAGCACTGTGTCTTAAGATGTGAATTCCTTCATCTGAATCTGATAAAATACCTTCAACTGAACATGACTGTTCAATTTGGTAAGACATGTCTCTTTGGGTTCCATCAACATTTGCCGCTAAGCAGCCATGTTTTCTTCCAAGAACATCGGTCACTACTTCTGCGCATGTGATTCCTGACGCGTATTCATTGATTGTTCCGTCGGGCAGAGTGATATTTATTAGCGCCATAAAGCCATCTCCTACAATGTTGGGGGTTCGCTTATCCTTCATGAAACCGCCGCACTAATTACCATACTAAAGGGCTAATTTATTGATGCGTTGAAGGGTAAGTATTGAAGAGTAGCAGGGGGCACACAGTAACATGAGTAATCGTATTATCTCTGCAATAATGATAACTTTGCTAATGCTATTATCTCCTTTGATGGCATCTGCACAGATTCCTACTACCGGAGAGCCAGAAATTAACGCTCTATGGATTTTGGATGAAAACGGCAATAATGCTCATGCATACAGGATTACTTTCTATGATAACGCATCATTTGATATCGAACTTGATATTGTACACTTGAGAGATGGAATCCAATTAGATACCTACGAAACAATGCAATGGAGCAGTATTGATTCACGTAGAGTTGTAGATGTTTTTGTCAACACTAGCCTAGAATGGGGTGACCAAGTCACTGTAACTGTCGATGTCAATGGAGTTGATGGACAGATTATTCCTACTGTTACCGCTTCAAGAGAAATGGATATTGGGACATGGAACCAACCTATGGATGACCATGAGATTATGCTTTCAACTATTTGGGACTTGGACCAGTCCTATGAAAATGAAGAGGGAGAACAAGGTTTCTTCCTGAATTTTGAGGGGCAAGGATGGCAGAAAAGAGAAGGCCAGATTCTAAACTCATGGGAACTTGGAAACGGCTCATTGGTTACTATAGAGTCAACAAATGGTTCTACCAATAATCTATCATTAATCCTAGAATCAATCTGGAAGAATGAGACTATTGTTGGAGGAGTTCTAACCACTCAGATTTTTGACGCCAGAGGATATGGTGTTCTAAATCTAGTTGATGATGATGGAGAAACACAAACTCATATTTTGGCTAATGTGTCAGACGCCTGGCTAAACAGGTCGATGATTGGGGATGATATTTCAGAAAGACTTCGATTAGAAGCTACAGGGGTACTAAATGTTTCTTCAACTGAATCCAATGAATCATCAACAAATATCGATGGTGAAGTTAGTATATTTTATCTAGAAACATGGGATGAAAATGGAATCCGTAGATTACAAGACCAACAGTTCGAAGCATTGGCTGAGTTGATAATTATCGATGATGGAACGAGGCTAGATATTTCTGTAGAGGGTCTTACCTCATCAGAACGTTGGGAAGATGGAATTAGAACAATGCACAAGGAAGAGATTATTGGCAGTGGAACATTTGGATTCGAGGATCAAGACAACGAATCATCAATTGCCGTCAATGGTACAATCTATGATTTCCATTCTTTGATCGAAGATGGTCAAACTAAGATTGACGATATTCATGTTGATGGTGATATAACAGGTGATGTTCAAGGTACTTTTGGAATAGTTAGGTATGTCGAAGAAACGGGTCAACAGGTCAATGCATCCGGGGTCAGTTTCCTAGTCAATGTAATTCATGAGGAAACATGGTTCAATCTTACAGGAATAAATGGTGGAAATTTCTTTGATGGCGCAGGCATCGGTTCTACTAACAATAACTCCTGGAATTATCAAGCAGTTCAGTCAGATTGGGATAACCGAACAGTACGTTTAGTATGGGAAGAAACTGGTGCTGATGCGTCAAGTGGAGATGATTATCCAGAAAATAGCCCACTTCAAAATAATGCTTCTGCTCCACAAGCAGAAGAAGGACTGGGCAATATAACAATCTCTAGAGAGACCGGTTTGATGCCAATACCTATGATACCAGGGGATAGCGTTCGCTTGGATGGCCAAGAAGGGCTCGTCCTGCAAATAAAAGCAGAATCGGTATCTTTTGACCCACGTGATGGTCATAATTTCCATATTGTCAGTTGGAGTGGTCAATATGAGGGTGATGGCTCAGGTTATGCCAATGGTGCAATTATTGACCAAGGACCTCTCAAAGGATTACTTTCTAGCGTAAATAGAACCTTAGAAATCCCTTATGGAGAAAATAACGAGTCTGCCTTCCTTAACGAAAGCCAGACTTTGGAAAGAGTACTTTCTCCTTCAATTGTGACTCTTGAAGAGAACTCAGCGCCTGTGATTAGTGAAATTTCACTTCAACAAGGATTAGTTATTGGCGAAGGAGGAAGTACTGCAACATTGATTGCAAACATTACAGATGTTGACTGGAATATTGATTCAGTATTAGTTGATTTAACGCCCATTGGCGGAGAGATCACTGAAATGAATGATAGAGGACTCAATGGCGACCAGTCTGTAGGAGATGATTTGTTTACTACTGTAATTTCAGTTCCTGGGCTTGAGACTGGGCTAGTTGAACTAAATGTTACTGCTACTGATAAATTCGGCGTAGAAACTACTGGTTCTGGGCAAATCGAAATCATCAATCAAGCTCCAAGATTAACCTCTGTTGAAATATTACCGAATATGGGCTACAGGGGTGCGGTTTTGGTAGTAAATGCACAAGCTTATGATGGCCATGGAGTCAGTAATATTAGTATCGACTTAAGGAATTATGGTGGCGATATTGTATCTCTTGCCGAAGACTCAGGAATTTGGGCAGGGCAGGTTATGATTCCAGAAGGAATGGCGCCAGGTTTCCAAAGTTTAGATTTCATCCTCGAAGACGGTGAAGGTAAAGTCGGTATTTCCAATGTATGGTATCAAGACCAGCCAGATAGTCAAGACCCTAGAGGTCCTCACTTTATCTCGGATGAAGTAACAGTTCCAGTTGAAATTAAAGTTTTGAATTCAGCCCCTGAAATAACAGTAACTAATGGTTTGAAATTCACTCGCCCAGATTCATCTACTATAGAAATAATAGAGGTTCAAATTACAGACTCAGATGGAATTTCCAATGCACGTGCTCAACTTGGCGTATTTGCTCCGCTTGGGAGTAATGGTGGCTGGACTTTGATGTATGATGATGGAACGAACGGAGATAAAGTCGCTAATGATGGAATATTTAGTGTAGAAATCTCTTTGAGAACTAGCACCCCATTAGGAACTCACGATATATTGGTACAGGCAGCAGACCAATACGATGTAGTTTCTAGTTCGGAGTCTATGTCAATTACAGTTGAAGAGGATTCCAATGTTGTTCCAGGTCTTGATGGTACATCACTATCTACTGGATTATTAATGGGTATATTTGGAATACTGATTATTGCAATTATCGTGGTTAGTGCTGTACTGATTAGGAATAAAGAAGATGACGGCTCTGGCGGCGATAGGTTCGGCTTTGAATAATTATTTTCCAAGCGATAACGGTTTATACTCCTGTTTAATGGGCAGGTTATCTCTGCGAGCGTAGTGTAGTGGTTATCACCGAGCGTTGCCAACGCTTGAACCCGGGTTCGAGTCCCGGCGCTCGCACCAAAACCGTTATTTTGAAAAATATGGGAACATTTAACGCCTTTACCACTATGGGAGGTTAGGGCTCACTATGACAGAACGACGCATAATTTACATCGGCAAAAAACCACTTCACGCATATGTACGCGCAGTTGTCATGGCAATGGAAGCAGGAGATAGAAATCTGCAACTTGTTGCAAGAGGTGCAACTATTGGTAGAGCAGTAGATGTTGCAGAGGTTTGCAGAAGAAGAAATGGATTTATCGCTCAAGGATTACCTGAAGAAGTTGTAATTGGTGAAATCTCTTGTGCTTCAGAAGTACTACCTTCCGATGAAGGTAGAGATCGTACGGTAAGTGTTCTTCAAATCGAACTTGATGGTATTGGAGAAATACCAGTCAAAGAAGAAGAGTGATTATTATAATAATTTTAGTCTTCTTTCTATTTCCTTAGAAGTGGACTCGTATACTGACAAGTCTTTTCCTACAGGATCCTCAAGTTCCCAGTCTTCATCGATTGGCATCATAGGGCAGTTAACGCCACAACCCATGGAAATCACCATATCGTAATCATCGGCTGAAAAAGAATCAACACTTTTAGGCCTCATTCCTTTTGTAGAGATTCCTTTAGAATTCAGTACTTTTTCAGCATTGGTGGCTATCTTATCGGCAGGATGAGTACCTGCTGAATCAGCAATATGGCCCATAGAGCGTGCGATTCCTTCAGCCATTTGTGAGCGGCAAGAGTTTCCTACGCACACAAATAGTAGTCGCATGGTGGTTGACTTATTCAGACATATATAATTGATTTTTGTTAATAACATATGAAGCCTTTTCAAACTGCATGATAACGCATTAATATGGAGCGAGGCCTTAGAAGTCAATTAATCAGAGGTGGCTCAATTTATGCTGTATTATTCGCATCATTATTTATTTTGCACATTATTTTTGCTGCAAATGGTTATGATTTAGGATTTAAAATAATAGCAGCATCAATAACTGTTCTAACCTTTATCGTTGGAGTCTCAATAATTTATTTTGGTAATATCAAATCTCAAAAGGTGGAAGCCAACCGTTTTGGCGGCATAATTTCGATATTTTTGGCGTGTGGTCTTGGCTGGGCTTATGCTGGTATGAAGTGGCATTGGAGCATTATTTTCTGGCCCTTCGGTACTGTTTTTTGCCACTGGATTGTGGAAAGATTGTATTTGTCAGAACACCATGATTTGAAGTAGGTCTTTTGTTTCATATTGGCATGGCGGAACAACCAGTGTCTATTCATAATCCTAATGCGGATGATTCAAAGGAGCCCAATGCTAGCCCTCAACAGCAAAAGCAGATGGAGCAAGCATATGCTCAAATGAAGAGAAAAATGGCTATGGAAGAGATTGGCCGTAAGATTAAGCATAAGATAATGGTTCTATCCGGAAAAGGGGGAGTAGGAAAATCTACTGTCTCAACAGGACTAGCATTATCACTGGCTCAACAAGGCCATAGTGTCGGTATTTTAGACATCGATATCACCGGGCCAAACGTTCCTAAAATGATGGGTTTAGATGGCCGAAGATTGCATGTCGAAGAAGGTCGAATTCATCCCGCACAAGGCCACTTGGGAGTGAAAGTGATTTCAATGGCCTTTTTGTTAGAAGATGAAGACACTCCAGTAGTTTGGCGAGGCCCAATAAAGTTGGGGGCTATTCAGCAATTCATCGGTGATGTTGAATGGGGAGAACTAGATTATTTGGTAATTGACTTCCCTCCTGGTACATCGGATGAACCTCTTACAGTAGCACAATCTCTACCTAATATTGACGGAATGGTAATAGTCACTACTCCTCAAGATGTTGCTTTATTAGATAGTAGAAAATCAATAACATTCTCAGAATCTCTAAAAGTTCCTGTACTTGGCGTAGTAGAAAACATGAGTGGTTACACAATTAGAGGAAAAACCGCTTCTAATACAGAGGTTATAATTTCTGGCCCTGGTGGAAAATCACACAAAGTCTCATCTGATGGAGATGGAAACTTCAGTGTAACCTTGGATATTTTCAAAGAGGGTGGAGGAAAAGATACCGCTGAAGAGTTCGGAGTTCCGTTTTTGGGAGCATTACCCTTCGACCCTGGATTTGTTCGAGGTGGAGACGATGGAGTGCACCGAATAGTCAGTGAACCTGATGGCGAATCTGCTAAAGCATTTTCAAAGGTAGTCGAAGCCATTGTTGAACAAATTGGCGAATCTTCTAGTGAAGGATTAGAAATTGTTTGAGTGGTAAAATGTCCAAAACCATTCCAGAACTAAAGCGTCTCGAAAGAAGAGACTTAGATGTATTATTATCTTATGATAATGATAAAAACTTCGTAGTTACCTATGATGATATTAAGCATGCTTGCCCTTGTGCTAAATGTGCTCCACAAAGAAATGAAGATGAATCAAGCAGGTATTTGCGAAGAGAAATTGAGGCTATGTCGCCTGAGAAGCCGAAAGTCAAGACGGTTGGTAAATACGCAATTTCTTTTGAATGGATAAACGGTTGTTCGAGTGGGATTTATCGCTTTGAGAGGATCTGGGCATTGGCCAATAAGTTAGACCCCGATGA
>Ga0066605_10002202_pt1 | contig 12485 bp, 7 predicted proteins | sample SaaInlLV_DNA_10m_FD_60385 | JGI IMG/M metagenome (GOLD analysis project Ga0066605, IMG submission 60385) | Marine microbial communities from expanding oxygen minimum zones in the Saanich Inlet - SI075_LV_DNA_10m | ecosystem: Environmental > Aquatic > Marine > Unclassified | place: British... | reverse complement strand
AAAGATGTACACATGACCGATTTAATTTCTGGCCGTGAGACTCTAGAAGATATTCAGTTTATTGGTGCTGTTGGTGGTTTTTCGAATTCAGATGTTTTAGGTTCTGCCAAAGGTTGGGCTGGAGCATTCTTATACAATGCAAAAGCTAAAAAAGCATTAAAAAACTTCTTTAAACGAGAAGATACATTGTCTGTTGGAATTTGTAATGGAGCTCAATTATGGATGGAGTTAGACCTAATTAATCCAGAACATAAAGTACATGGAAAATTAATTCATAATGATTCTCAAAAACACGAGAGTTCTTTCACTTCTGTAAAAATTCAAGAGAATAATTCTATCATGTTATCCTCTCTTGCAGGAACAGAATTAGGGGTTTGGATTTCTCACGGAGAAGGAAAATTTAACTTACCAGAATCTGAAGACAAATACAATATTGTAGCAAAATATGGATATGAAGGATACCCAAACAATCCTAATGGATCTAATTATAATACAGCCATGCTTTGCGATCAAACGGGACGTCATTTAGTAACAATGCCTCATATTGAACGTTCCATTTTTCAATGGAATTGGGCGCACTACCCTGAAGGAAGAAAAGACGAAGTTTCTCCTTGGCTAGAAGCTTTTGTGAATGCAAAGCAATGGATTGTAACTAAAAAATAATCTAAAAAAAAACTCATTTTTAAAAACAAACTTTCTAGAAAGTTTGTTTTTTTTTGTTCTATTAAAAAAAACTAAAACACCTTAGACTAAATTATTGACATCAAGATTTCCCACACAAGAAAGGCTACCAAATTCTTTCTAAAAATCTTTTCATATATTGCTATAAATATCACCCCATGAAACCTACTCGCCTTTTTGATTTTGCCGATTATCAGCTTAAATACCACTCACAAGAGGAGTGTTTTCTATACAAAGAAGACCAGCAATGGAAAAAAATTTCGACGAAAGAATATCTAAAAAGAGCCAACAAAGTCAGTGCTTCTCTTTTAGAATTAGGAATTATGAAGAATGATAAAATTGCTGTCATCACCACAAATAACAATCCCAATTGGCATATTTTAGACATTGGATTATTACAAATTGGCGCACAGAATGTACCCTTATATCCAACATTATCTGAAAAAGATTACGCATATGTATTAAATCATTCTGATGCGGAGTATTGTTTTGTATCTGATGAAGTTTTGTTTGATAAAGTACAGAAAATTCAAAATCAAACTCGCATAAAAAAAGTATTCTATTTAAAAGAATTGAAGCATGATTGTAGCTGGAATAGATTTCTTGAAATCGGAGAAAAAACAATAGATTTAGCAAAAATTAAAACCTTAAAGGAGGCTGTTAAACCAGAAGATTTGGCAACCATAATTTACACCTCCGGAACTACTGGAACTCCGAAAGGAGTTATGTTATCGCACAAAAACATTATAGACAATATCTTTAAAACAGATAAAACCCTCGACCTAAAGGGAAATCATAAAAGAATTATAAGCTATTTGCCAATTTGCCATATTTTTGAAAGAGCTGCTTCGTATTACTATCAATACTTAGGGTATCAAGTTCATTTTGCTGAAAGTATCGAATTGCTAGGAGATAATATTCGAGAAATAAAACCTCATTTTATAGCAGTTGTTCCAAGATTATTAGAGAAGATATTTGATAAAATTGTTGCTAAAGGAAGTACTTTATCTGGTCTAAAAAAAGGGTTATTCTTCTGGGCTATTTCATTAGGTGAACAGTATGAACCTTATGGGAAAAACGGGAAGTTCTATGCCTTTAAATTAGCAATTGCACGAAAATTAATTTTTTCTAAATGGCAAGATGCTTTGGGAGGCCACTTAGAATTTATGTTAAGTGGAAGTGCCCCTATGCAAGATCGTTTGATACGTATTTTTTTAGCAGCAGGAATACCTGTTTTTGAAGGGTATGGTATGACAGAATCCTCCCCTGCAATTACTGTAAATGACCTCAGAAACTTCGGATTAAAAATTGGAACGGTTGGAAAACCTCTAGAAGGTTTGGAGGTTAAAATAGCCGAAGATGGAGAAATTTTATTGAAAGGTTCTACAGTGATGCTTGGATATTACAAAGAGGAAGAAATGACGCGAAAAACCATTGTAAATGGGTATTTGCATACTGGTGATATTGGCGAAATCGATGCTGAAGGATTTCTAAAAATTACAGATAGAAAAAAAGAAATGTTTAAAACATCTGGAGGTAAATATATTGCTCCTGCAGTTTTAGAAAGTGAATTAAAGCAGTCACGATTTATAGAACAAGTAATGGTCATTGGTGAATCAGAAAAAATGCCAGCAGCATTGATTCAAGTAAATTTTGAATTTGCAAAAAAATGGACTTTGAGAAAAAAGTTACCAGTAGATACCATTTTAACCAATGAGCAATTTATAAACAGAATCGGGAAAGAAATTGAGTTTCACAATCAAAAATTTGGAAAATGGGAACAAATTAAAAAATTTGAAATCACACCAGACGAATGGTCTATTGAAGGAGGTCATCTCACACCTACCATGAAAATGAAGCGTAAGGTTATCAAAGAAAAATACAAAAATCTTTATCAAAAAATATTTAATTCATAATATTTTAGAGGTTGGTTATTGATTTGTTATTTAAAGGGAATTTAACTACTTTGCGATATACAAAAAACGATTATGGCAACCGAAATTACTAGAATATTTGATTTTCCTTATTATCTATTAGAAAAATATAATTTACCCCAAGCATTTTCAACAAAATATGATGGAAAATGGGAATCAATATCTACCCAAGAATATATCAATAAAGCAAATGCAATCAGTAGAGGATTGTTACATCTTGGTGTAAAACCAAATGATAAAATTGCAATCATATCTTCTAATAATAGAACAGAATGGAATATTTGTGATATTGGAATTTTACAAACTGGAGCACAAAATGTTCCTATTTATCCAACAATTAGCAAAGAAGATTATCAATATATTTTAACACATTCTGAAGCCGTTTATTGCTTTGTTTCTGATACTGAAGTTTTAGAAAAAATTAATAAGATAAAAGAGAACACCAATTTAAAAGGAGTTTTTACTTTTGATGAAATTGCTGGTGAAAAAAACTGGAAAGAGGTCTTAAATTTGGGAGAGGACACCGGAAATCAAGCAGAGGTTGAGGATAGAAAAAAGAACGTTCAACCTGAAGATTTAGCCACTCTAATTTACACCTCTGGAACTACAGGAAAACCAAAAGGCGTAATGCTCTCTCACAACAACATCGTAACCAATGTTTTGGCAAGTGAAAAAAGAGTGCCCTTAGCTTACGGGAAAGACAAAGCATTGAGTTTTCTACCTGTTTGCCATATTTTTGAAAGAATGATTTTATATTTATACCAATACTGTGGTGTTCATATTCATTTTGCTGAATCTATAGAGAAGTTAAGTGAAAATGCACAAGAGGTAAAACCACAAGTTATGACTGCTGTTCCTCGATTGTATGAAAAAATCTACGATAAAATTGTTGCCAAAGGAACTGATTTAACAGGAATTAAAAAACAACTATTCTTTTGGGCAGTTAATTTAGGTTTAAAATATAAACCATATGGTGCAAATGGTTGGTGGTATGAGAAGCAATTAGGTTTGGCAAAAAAATTAATTTTCTCAAAATGGCAGGCTGCTTTGGGAGGAGAATTAAAATTAATGGTATCGGGTTCTGCCGCATTACAACAGAGGCTAACAAGAGTTTTTACCGCTGCAGGGATGCCAATTATGGAAGGCTATGGCTTAACAGAAACATCACCGGTAGTTACAGTAAGCTCTATGGAAGATGGAGGTTTTAAAGTAGGAACTGTTGGTAAAATTATTGATGACATAACCCTTAAAATTGCAGAAACAGGAGAAATTTTAGTGAAAGGTCCCAATGTAATGATGGGATACTATAAAGACCCAGAAAAAACAGCCGAAGTCATAAAAGATGGCTATTTTCATACGGGTGACAAAGGAGAATTAGACGCTAATGGTTTTTTAACAATTACCGGAAGAACCAAAGAAATGTTTAAAACTTCTGGAGGTAAATACGTAGTTCCACCATTATTAGAAGGAGAATTAAAGCAATCATTATTTATTGAACAAATAATGGTAATTGGTGATGGTGAAAAAATGCCGGCAGCTTTTATCCAACCTAATTTTGAATTTATAAAAGGTTGGATTGATAGAAAAAATCTTGAGATTCTTAAAACAAATGAAGAAATGATCAATTCTAAATTGGTGATTGAAAGAATTCAAAAAGAAGTAAATGCATGCAATGCTCAATTTGGTCAATGGGAACAAATTAAACGTTTTGAGTTGACATCAGACATTTGGTCTATTGACGGTGGACATTTAACTCCAACCATGAAAATGAAACGAAAGGTTATCAAAGAAATCTACAAAGATTTATACGATAAGATATACAAGAATTGATATAAATCTGTCCTCTATTAAGAGAACTCACATATCCTAATTTTTAGAAGAAATATACTCGTCTATAAAGTCTTCTAAAATATTTAAAGGAATTGCCCCATGAGAGATAACTACCTCATGGAAATCACGAATATCAAATTTATCTCCCAAAGCATCTTTTGCTTTTTTACGCAATTCTAATATCTTCAACATCCCAATTTTATATGCCGTTGCCTGACTTGGCATTACAATATGTCTTTCTACCATTTTAATGACGTCTAACTCAGCATTTGGCGTATTATCGGTATAATATTTAATTCCTTCTTCACGCGTCCATTGCTTCGAATGAATTCCAGTGTCTACTACCAATCTACACGCTCTCCATAATTCCATTGCAAGACGTCCGAAATCTGAATAAGGATCTGCATAGAAGCCCATTTCTTTTGGAATGTACTCTGAGTATAATCCCCAACCCTCGGTATAGGCTGTGTAACCCCCAAATTTTCTGAACATAGGCACTTCTTCCAGTTCTTGCTGAATTGCCAATTGCATGTGATGCCCAGGGATTCCTTCGTGATATGCCAATGCTTCCATCTGATAGGTAGGCATAGATTCCATATCATACAAGTTGGCATAATATATTCCAGGTCGAGAACCGTCTGCAGCCGGACGATTGTAAAATGCTTTTCCTGCCGATTTTTCTCTAAATGACTCAACAGCCTTCACTATTATATCAGCTTTTGGTTTGGTTATAAAGATCTCATCCAATCTTGTTTTCATGCTATCAATTAGAAGCACTGCCTTTGCTAAATAAGCATCTTTACCTTTTTGATCGGCAGGATAGTAAAATTGCTTATCGGTCTTCATAAACTGAAAAAAGTTTTGCAAAGTCCCCTCAAATTGAACTTGATTTTTAATTGCTTCCATTTCTCCATGAATTCTCGCAACTTCATCTAATCCTATTTTATGGATTTCTTCAGCTGTTAAATCAGTCGTTGTTGTACGTTTTAAAGCATTGTTAAAAAATGTTTCTCCGTCAGGAAACTTCCAAACTCCGTGATCAAAGTTTGCTCTCCTTTTTTGACCCTTCATAAAGTTAATTAACTTCTCATAAGCAGGTTTTACAGATACTAATAAGGCTTCATTAGCTTGTCTCTCCAGGGTAGATTTTGCTTTTTCATTAATATCCAACTTATTCATTTTCTTCATAAAGTCTTTCAACAAAGTGCTTTCTTTAATTGAATTGTCAAATGGTTGACCTACCAAAATATTTTCTGAATCTTGCACTACTTTATCATACACAAACTTTGGAGGAAGTATTCCTATTCTCTCACGAACTTTTAAATTGTTTATTAGTTGTGAGAAATATTTGTTAAAACCATTCAACCTAGAAATATAAGCTTTAGCGTCTTCAACATCATCAATACGATGCATATTAATCAAAAATGCAGGCTTTCCAGATTGTGCACCAAACATTTGATTTACAGGGTAGTTGTATAATCTATATTTGTAATCCGAAATACTATTTTCAGTATTTTGTTTAAATAGTTTATAACTCAATAATACGTCTTTTGAAAGCGCAGCTACATTCACTGAATCAATCAACCATTGAAGTTCTTGCTTATTTATTTTTAAATCTCTTTCTGCTGCTGCAGGAGAATTGTCATTTAGTTTTCCATAATCTTTTTTAATACCAAGTCTGGTTTGAAATTCCGGATAGTTGTCAATTCCTCTATTAAAACTTGATTGGAAAAAGTCATTTACTTTTTTAGATTCTGCTTCAATCTCGGCATCGGTAAATACTTTTTCATTTTCTTTTTTACAGAAAAAAATAAAGTAAGAACACATAAAAAAAGTACTGTTTTTAAAATAGTCTGATTCATTAATTATTTATATTTTAGTTTAGATTTTTTTCTAAATGAATGTAACGTATCTGTGTATGATTCGTTTCTTTGAGGACCAAGATAGCAAAAAAACAAGAACCCTTTGTTCAGCAGCAATCAAATATACAGACTGTTGTAGCAGTTTTGCATAAATTATGATATAATTTGTAATACTATTTACATATGTATACTATTTCAGAAAAGACAATACCTTAAACGTTAATCTAAAATTTCATCTACGGTAACGAGATTGTCATCTGGAATACGATCTATCATTTTGTTATAAGGATCAATGCCTGCCTTAATCGGTAACTTAGTTGTAATATATGTGTACGTCGATTTACCAGGTTTAACCCATATTTTTTCTATTGTTAAAGGCGACTTAACCATCATACCTTGTTTGTTTTCAATATCATTATCTAATACTGCTATTTCTAGCATATTGGCTTTATCACCTTGGGCTAATAACTTCCCAGTTCCATCAAAATAATTTTTAGCACTTTCTATATTAATGGTCACTTCATATTTGTTATCATCCAACTTTTTATAAGTAGCTTCGGTAACTTTATTAGAGTACAAGGTTATTTTTTCAAAACTATCTTCTAGATAATATTTTAGTGAATCTGGAGTTACAGATTTTATATAATCATACCATTCTGTCGTGGTCGTAAATGGTGCTTTTTTTCTAAATTTTGCGGCTTTCACGTATGATTTAAAACCATTATTTAAAATACTTTCTCCAATTAAATCTTGAAGACCATAAAGAATAAGACCTCCCTTTTGATACCAAACATACCCTTGATTATCGTTATCTAAAAGTGTCTTTTCAAACTTACTCTCATTAGCTCTACCTCTTAAATAAACATCTAATTCATCTTTAAGAAAACTTTGCATAGCATCAACACCATATTCTTTTTTCATTACCATAAGTGCTGCATATTCAGCCATTGATTCTGAAATTTGATTTGCACCTCTTGTTGCTGATGGAGAAACTTGATGGCCCCACCATTGATGTGCCACTTCGTGAGATGTAACAAAATAGAGATAATCTACATCATTTGGATCACTAAAATCACCAACCCACGCGAAACTCTCTGAAAAAGGAACGGTATTAGGAAATGATTGTGCAAAACCTTGATACCTTGGAAACTCTAGAATACGCATTTGTCGATATTGATAGTCCCCAAAATTTTCTGAGAAGTATTCCATAGAATGTTTTACGCTTTTTATAAATCGATCAATATTATAGGTATGTGATGGATGATGGAAAATTTCAATATTAACATTTTCGCCAGAGCTACTTGTCCAAACTTCACGATACACATCATACTCTGCAGAAGAAATATTATAGAAGAAATCGAGTTCTCCACTCATTTTATAATGATAATATTTACGACCTTTTTCTTCCCATTCTTTTTGAAGTTGGCCTGGCATTATTGCAATTTGATTAGGTGCAGTACTCACAGTACCTTCAAAAGTGATATAATCTGCATCATCATTAAAAAGTAAATTACTCGTTCCCCAGGAGTCTGTTTGTTCAGGTGACTGATAATCTTTTATAGGTAAATCATACTTTTTACGATCTTGGTCACTAGTTAGTTCACCCTGAGAATTGTAGCCAAATGAAGGAAAAAAGTTGTTATTTAAGAACGTACCGTTATAAACAATTGCCGAACCAGAACCTTCATTAGGAAACCCTTTGTAAGACGCTGCAACTTCCAATTCTAAACGAATCGTATCATTGGGTCGTAAAGGCTTCTCAAAAGCATAAATTTCATAACCATAATCATCATAACGTTTCCCTAATTTTGGTGACTTACCATCTAGAGTAAAGGATTTTACTTCCTTCTTTAATAAGCCTTCAGCTCCCCAACTTAGATGCAATGAATCTATAACTTCATTCGTTTTATTAACCATAATATAATTGGTCTTAATAGTCGCAGAACGTTCCTCTGGAACTAGATCTGCAAAAACTTTTACATCGATAACTTTTGGTTGTGCTATTTTATCATATTTGCTCAATTTCTTTTCGTAAGCTGCGGCACCAATAGTAAATGCTTCAACAGAACTGTACTTGTTTAATGTTGTAATGTTGTAATTTATAAATGCTCCAGAACCGATAAAAATTGTAAGAAGAATTACAATAGCACTAACCGTTCTGATATTTAAACGCTCTTTAGCTAATTGCCATCTTGCTTTTCTGCCAGAATCTGTACCTCGTTTCCAAAATAAATACCCAATTACCGTAAGGATACCACCACAGGCTAGCCAATATGTTCTAAACCACAAAATAGCTTCGCCAAAATGGCCAAAACCATTCATGTCTGAGACTGTGTAGCCAGGTGCATAACTGTATAAGTATAAATTATTATTAACATCTGCTAAACTATTAAGGCCAAAAAGAAATACCCAAATAGCTATTGCTATAACATGTCCCATAAATTTTTTCGTAACCAATGAATGAACAAAAAACGCAAGCATAATAAAGATGATATACTTAGGGAACTCAATAAGATAAAGATCTATAAAGTATTTATCGAATTCAAAATTAAAATAACCTTTAATGATTTGATTGAGAACACCACTAACCAAAACCAGATTTACCAATATGAAACTAACCATAACCAAAGCTAAAAATTTAGAGCCATATACGATTCGATTTGGTATTGGCAAGGATCCAAAAATTTGATCATAGTTTACATTACGTTCACGATGTAACACTTCACCTGTTATAAATACAATTAGAATAAATATGAGAATGATATATGTGAAGTCTTTAACTTCCAGCATATAATAAGTGACTGGTAATGAAGGTGTCCCATAATTAGGGAACCCAAACCAAGCATCAAAAAACAGGAATAAAACAGCGGAAATAAGGATTGCTTTAAAGAAGTTGTCTCTAATGATATTCTTAAATTCCATTACTGCCAACCCAAATAAAAGATTCAAATTTAAGCCCTTAGAGAATACTTTAGATACACTCGGGATTTTAGTCAATGCATTGGATGCCTTAGGTTGATCTAAATTGTCATTTTTCTTTTTAGAAGAATAATTCTTGTTTAAGAATTTAACAAAGTCGAATCTAAACAACGTATAGAAAAAAGTAAGTACCCCTAACCCTACCCATAAAATACGATTCCAAACTAGCATACCACTGAAAGGAACCGTTTGCGTGTTTTGCTCTTCTGGTGTCCAATATTGTATCATGTTGCTATAGGTTCCTAATCCAAAAGGGTCTAGCAAACTCACTAAATCTTTGTTCTCAATATCTTGAGTTAAGGTTAATGTGATGAGATAGATAATGAATAGAATTGCTCCACCAGCATAGGCTAACATTACTTTCTTAGTAAGACTTACTAATGCAAAAAAGAAACACCCAGCGAAGAAAAAGTTAGTCCAGTATAAAATTATTGTTGGTTGTAGATAATGCCAAAAGTTAAAGTCTGTAAAACGATCTGGTTCTACATAACCTGCAATAGGACCTATGGCAAATCCTATTAATAAACCCACGTGCATACCAAGACTGACAAAAAATAATACAAACATAGACCCTAAAAAGCGACCTAATAAATAGCCTTTTTCTGAAACAGGAAAAGAAAAGTAATAGTGTTCTGTTTTGTGTTCAATATCTCTATATACAGGTACTCCCATAATCGCACTAGAGAGCATAATACCAAAAATACTTATGGTAGTAAGCATTGTAGCAATAGCTACTGGAGAGTTTACGAATACCTTTTCTGAAGCTGGTCCATTACCTCCAATAGAAACGATAAGACCAAAAATTAGTAGGATTCCAAAATACGCCCAAGTTGCAGTACGTTTGAATCTATATTTTATTTCGAATAGAAAAATTTCTTTAAACATAATTGAATGATTTTAAATTGGTCAATAAACAATTATGCATTTACAGTCTCCATACGAGATGTAATTTCAGCAAAATAAACGTCTTCTAAATTCGCAGGACTTGATTCAAATGAACCGTCTGGTTGGTTGTCATTCAATACATGAATTATAGTTTGCCCAGCTTTCAAATGGGTAGATATCACTTGCAGCTCATTCTGGTATTTTTCTAAGTCAACTTTTTCAATTACTTTTTTCCAAATACGTCCTTTAACGGCTTCGGTTAAAACCGTAGGATTGCCTTTTGCAACAACTTCTCCTAGACAAATAATAGCCATATTATTACATAAATTCGAAATGTCATCAACGATATGAGTAGATAATATAACAATAGTGTTTTCACCTATTTCACTTAATAGATTATGAAAACGAACGCGTTCAGCTGGATCTAAACCAGCAGTAGGTTCATCAACAATGATCAATCTAGGATCACCAATGAGTGCTTGAGCGATACCAAAACGTTGTTTCATTCCACCAGAATAAGTTCCTAAACTTTTATTTCTAACATGCCAAAGATTGGTTTTGTTAAGCAAAGATTCTACTAAATCTTTACGTTCTCCTTTATTGGATACACCTTTTAAAGATGCAATATGATTTAGCATGTTAGAGGCGCTTACTTTTGGATAAACACCAAACTCTTGGGGTAAATAACCAAGAATCTTTCGGACTTTAGATTTATCATTCAAAATGTCAATATCGCCTAACATTACCGATCCAGAATCCGCTTGTTGCAGAGTGGCTAGTGTTCTCATTAACGATGATTTACCTGCACCATTTGGTCCTAATAAACCAAACATTCCTTGAGGAATAGTGAGTGATACATCCTTTAATGCCTGAACTCCATTAGAATAAGTCTTGCTTAGATTGTTGATTTGTAAATCCATGTTTTTAGCTTTTTTTTTAATTCGTATTTGGTTAAAAATAATTGAACTATTTTGAATTTATTTTTCAAATTGGCTTCAATATGATTGTATATGGTTTGTGGAGGGTTTTACTTACCTAATTTAACAAATATAAACCGAACTTGCCTGCGGCAGGAAGATTTTTTTCAATATGCTAGAATTAGCAATAAATTATATACAGTGTTACCAATAGTAAATTATTTAATCTAACATATTAAATTCATGTTCAAACTTCTATTTTTAATATTAGTTTGTATAAAGTCATTATCTCCTTATTCAGCAATATTATTCAGCCCAAGATTATAAAAGATATCAAGAGTATATCTATTAAAGTTTATTCCAACTCCTCTTGATAGTCCAAAATCAAATTTTTTGAAGTTTTCATTAACTGTTTCCTCAAATGGATAATTTGTAAAACTATATTCTCCTCCTATTAAATAGGAGAAATACCTACCAAGTTTCAGATTTGGTCTAACTTTGGTTTTAGGGTGGTCCATTAATAAAGCTATTGGAATATTTAAATATTTTAATTTGGCTGAATTCGCTATTCTAAGGTTTTACGTATCTTGTTTGAACGCATTTTGGATGAATTTTAAACCAGTTGAAAAATATTTGATATTTTATTTTGTAGTCAAATCCAATATTAATCCCAAAAATATTTTTAAAATCGTTTTCTTTAGAATTTTTTATCAGTTTGTCTCTATTTCCGAATAATAAGGACTTTTGTTCTCGTGTATCATTTTTTATTTAAAAAAATATATTTCTTACCTATTTAAGGGATTTAAAAATTCCTAAATTTAAGGAAGAAATTACACCTATGGTTTAAGTTAAAAGTTTTTAAATTTTTGGACTAATTCTTTTTTATAAGCAGGTCTTAGAACCTCTATTAAGATTAACTCTCCCTCACCTGCATTGAAGATTCTAACAACAGTATTTTTTGGTATGACAAATCCATTACCACTTACTATATTTTGCTCACCATTTTCATATTGTAATCCAAGCAGCCCCTTTAAAACAATTCCCTGAATTTCGAACTGTGCTTTAATTATTGGTTCTGTCCATCCAAATGGTGCGTGCATTTTTATCAACCCCATCTCATCCGATTGGGTATAATCGTATATAACACGTTCTATATTGTCTTGAATTACTATTTTTTTTGGAACAATCGTATGTCCTTTTATTTCTTTTTTTTCTTGTGAGTAAACTATATTGGATATAAGTACAAATAGGTAAAGTAACTTCTTCATAGTATTAACTAATTAATTTCTTCAAATATAGGAAATGTAAGTGTGACTTATTTATGAGGTATAGAACTTTCTGAGTTAAAGTAAAGCAGGAAAAGGTCCAGTTATTGCATAAAGCAAAAGAATAGCGCT
>Ga0066605_10002195_pt1 | contig 12505 bp, 9 predicted proteins | sample SaaInlLV_DNA_10m_FD_60385 | JGI IMG/M metagenome (GOLD analysis project Ga0066605, IMG submission 60385) | Marine microbial communities from expanding oxygen minimum zones in the Saanich Inlet - SI075_LV_DNA_10m | ecosystem: Environmental > Aquatic > Marine > Unclassified | place: British... | reverse complement strand
TATTTTATTGACGAATTTTATTGGCTACGTAAATATTTTTGCAGAAAAGTATGGCGTAGAAATTATTGGTTCGGATAAAGCAATGCAAACAGCAACACATGAAAATATAACGATAATTAATTTTGGAATGGGTAGTGCAATGGCTGCAACGGTAATGGATTTATTATCAGCGATAATGCCTAAAGCTGTATTGTTTCTGGGCAAGTGTGGTGGTTTAAAAAAGAAAACTGTTTTGGGTGATTTCATAATTCCAATGGCAGCGATTAGAGGCGAGGGAACGAGTAATGAATATTTACCGCAAGAAGTTCCAGCGCTTCCTTCGTTTAGATTACAACGCACGATTTCAACGGCTATGAAAGATTTTAAAACTGACTATTGGACAGGGGTGATTTTCACAACGAATCGTAGAGTTTGGGAGCACGATGAAGTCTTTAAGAAAAGGCTGACTGAAGCACGTGCAATTGGTATTGATATGGAAACGGCAACGCTTTTTACTGCAGGTTTTGCCAATGGCATTCCAAGGGGTGCTCTGCTTTTGGTGAGCGATAATCCAATGGTACCCAGCGGCGTTAAAACAAGTGAAAGTGATAAATCAGTTACTTCAAATTTCGTAAATACTCATATTAATATAGGTATTAGAGCTTTGGAAGAATTGCGAGACTCAGGTGACAGTGTGAAACATATGAAATTTGACCATAGGCCGTGAAGCCTTGGGTTAACTGTGCATATGATTCATTAAAAATTAACCAATCAAAAACACACAAGGTGACTTGCTTAAATCGTAAGCGTTCTCTCGCCAGTCCTCTACACTCATCGTACGAACACGTTGGTTGTGAAGCGTAATGTTGGAAGCAATACAAAGTTGGGTATGGTCTGCAAGCTCATTCAATAAGTCTTCTAAGACATTCATGTTTCTGTATGGAGTATCCATGAATATTTGGGTATAGCCTCTTTTTCTCGATTCGAATTCGAAAGTCTTCAAGGTTCTAATACGTTCTTTTCTGTCTTTAGGAAGATAGCCATGAAAACTAAATTTTTGTCCAGAGAACCCACTTCCCATTAATGAAAGTAAGATTGATGAGGGTCCAACAAAAGGAATGACTGCAATTTTTTGTGAATGCGCTAAGGAAACAATTTCAGATCCAGGATCCGCAACGCAGGCGCAACCTGCATCTGATAGCATACCGACGTCATTACCAGCAATAAGCCATTGAAGACACTTCATGGAATCTTGTTCTGTACTGCGCTTATTCATTTCAATGAACATAGAGTCATCTATCGGGAATTCTCGATCCATTTTGCGTAAAACACGTCTTGCAGATTTGATGTTTTCTACAATAAAATAACGCAATGAAATCGCTTTTTCTATTACTTCATTTGGTATGATATCTGAAATACTTTCGCCTCCTAGTGTATTTGGGAGTATATATAATGTGCCTGATTTATTCATTAGTAAGTCTTTTTATGATAATATCTGTGCTTTCGTCTAGTAATTGATAGACATGCTCAAATCCGTCCTGTCCACCATAATAGGGGTCAGGGACTTCAATTTCATGAGGTGAGGTTCGTAATTCAAGGATGAGTTGTACCTTTTGGATATCAGTCTCGTTTCGTGCAAGTCGCACAACGTTGTTGTAATTGGACTGATCCATTACGTAGATTAAATCAAAGGCATCAAAATCTGAAACAATGAACTGCCGTGCTTTGAGCCCCGAGATATCAATACCTTTGGATTTTGCCGTAGCGGTCATTCGGGTATCAGGAGCACCACCTACATGGTAATTTGCTGTTCCGGCAGAATCAACATAAACATCAAGTTGATTGTCTTGAACTTTCTTTCGCATTAATCCGTCTGCCATCGGTGATCGGCAAATATTCCCCAAGCATACCATTAGTATTCTCATGCTGCGAAGTTACGTAAAATGCCGCTGTTAAAATTTTAAATACGTCTTCCTTTCCATTCTGACTTTCTAAAAATAGAGGCAAGAAGTATCACATTGTAAATTGGAAAGAGAATTCCATATAAGGGTAAAATGGTTAGGAGCTTTGTTTTTTTTAGGGCTTTAAAGAAAGGAAACAATAGTACGGTTTCAAGTACTGATTTCAATAACCAAAACTCCAAAAATAACAGAGGATCATTTGATAACAAAACAATAAGAACAATAAAAAAACCAATGGCAAACATAAATTGAATAATTCCAAAGGTATTGAGCAGAGAATCTTTAAGGTGAAGGGTTTTGCCAAACCAGCGTTGGCGTTGTTCTAAGAATGTGTTGATATTCCTAGGGTTTGGGGTAATTACAGCGCAAGTGTCTAATGCATGAAGCGTAATGGTTTTTTTAGCACGTTGCATATTTCTTAACAGAAAGGCATCGTCACCGCTCGGTATATGTTGGTGCTCTTCCAAATTTATGACTGCTGTATAGCTTTCTTTTTCAAATAATAAGTTAGCACCACTGCATAACAAAGGTCTTTTAACTGCTGCAAAGGAATGGTTCATATAGCTTGCGAGATCGATATCGATTTCAAAGAACCAATCATAAAAAGAAGTGTTGGAAAACTTGACCGGTAATATGGTGAGTGCTTGCTTTTCGAGTTGCGTGATTTCTTCAAAATAATGACTTGATATTGAAATGTCCGCGTCCCAAGACAAAATGTATTTTGTTGTTGCGTGACCAACCCCCATATAAATGGCTTGTTTTTTACCTCTTGAGCTACTTAAAGAAAGATACTTTATGTCGGTTCTATGGTGAGCTTCAAAAAGCTTTGCTCCGTTATCGGAAGAGTGATCATCAATAAAGATGAATGCCCTTGGTGTTGTTTTTATGCTTTTGATTTGTTTAAGTAGATGTTTGAGATTTGTATACTCATTTCTAAAAGGTATTACTACTGTGATTTCATCTAGAGCAATCCGATCAAATAGTTTTTTCGGCTTTTTTCTTTTGTTTTCTCCATACACATAGCTCAGTAACAGGCATAAAAGAAAACAGATGTAAGCTCCTAAAAACGAATTAAACCAAAACATGTTCTTGTTTATTTTTGAGGAATAAGGTTGCTAAAAGCACGGGAATCATCTGATTGATGAGCCATGTTGAGAATGCAGCTAAAAGTATAATGGGCCCGCTTACTCCTGCTAATGACAATACACTTAAAGCTAGTGTCTCTCGAACAATAATTTTACCGAAGAATAATGAAGGGGCTGCCGTTATTGCTCCGAACATAAGTGCAATCCAAAAAAAGAGCTCTAGATCGAATTTCGCTCCAAATACTAATAATGCAATGAAAAATTGAATAATAAAGGTGAAGTATCTCAAAAAAGAAAGCCCTAGTAATTTAGCTCGGAGGGTTTTTGAGACAAGAATCAAGTTGAGGTCTTGAAAAAATCTTAAAGGGATTTTAGATAAAACCTTGTCCCCAAAAAAGTAAAGTCCAAAACCAATGAGAAGAATTGAGAAAATAATAAGGTTTTCGAATTGAGAAATTTCATAAGTATACAATACAACGAATGCGATCAAACCCATAGAGATACTGATTATGAATTGTGAGCCGTTGCCAACAATCGTATTTAGAATGACTTCTTTACGGTCTTTTTTATCAAAATAAAACATGCGGCCAATAAAGTTGCCTGCATATGCAGGTGTAATAACACTTGAAATTATGCCAGATAAAAAGGAGTGCCAACGTATTGAAGAATGAATTTTTTTTTGTGCCACAATAGCTTTCCACTTCAGCCATTCAACAAACCAGTTTAAGGGCATAATCCCTAGGAATAAGGCGGCTAGACCGGGGTCCATTTTTCCGGGCAATTTAAACCCGCTAGGAAAGGCATTTATTTTTTGAAATAACACAAAAGCAACCGCACAAAGCACACCTAATTTCAACATCAGCAACAAAATCGAACGAAATTGTTTAGTTTTAATCACAAATATTCATTTAGTGTCTGAAGATAAGATAATTCTAGGAATTGACCCTGGAACCACAGTTATGGGGTACGGGCTAATCCATGTGAAAAAGAAAGAGATTACGCTCGTTAATTTTGGGATTATTCAGCTTAAAAAGATAGACAATCATGCAGATAAACTCAAACGAATTTTGGATCGGTTAAATGGTCTAATTCTAGAATTTAAACCAGATGAAATGGCAATTGAAGCCCCATTCTTTGGTAAAAATGTACAGTCTATGCTTAAGCTAGGGAGAGCTCAGGGCGTCGCAATTGCAGCAAGTCTAAATCACAATGTACCTTATGAGGAGTATTCACCAAGAAGAATTAAACAGGCCATTACGGGTAAAGGTGGTGCCTCTAAAGAACAAGTTGCAGCAATGCTCCAAAGTATTCTTAAATTCGAAGAAATGCCCAAATATTTGGATGCCACAGATGGTTTGGCCGTAGCACTCTGTCATCATTACTCAAAAGGCAGGGGGGAAAACAATAAAAACAAGTCGAGTAGTTGGGCAGGTTATATTCAAACAAACCCAAAAAGATTGAAGAAATGAATCTTATTGAAATATATACTGACGGTAGTTCAAGAGGTAATCCAGGACCAGGCGGTTATGGTGTTGTTATGTCTTACAAGCGGAATGAAAAAGAAATTTCTCAGGGATTTCGGAAAACAACGAATAACCGAATGGAATTGTTAGCCGTTATCGTTGCTATTGAATCGTTAAAAACAAAGGATATTCCAGTGAAAGTATATTCTGACTCCAAGTATGTCATTGATTCTATAACGAAAGGATGGTTGGATTCATGGATCATGAAAAAATTTAAAGGAAAGAAGAATCAGGATTTGTGGATGCGTTATCATGAGTCTGCTAAACCATTTCGGATTTCTTTCGAGTGGGTAAAGGGACATGCAGGGAACCCAAAGAATGAACGCTGTGATGTTCTCGCCGTAGAGGCTTCAAAAAGAGAATCTTTAGAAATAGATCAGGTCTACGAGGCAAATGATGAAGGAACAGGTTTATTCTGAGTCAATAACAGTAACAAAACCATGCAATTCCTGCTGTGTGCCACCGAACATCGTTCCTGAAAGCTTATAGAAGTACACGCCATCGGTACATTTTTCTTGTCCATTATCCGTCCCATCCCACAAGAAAATACCATTCTGATCTGTACGATTCCACATGACATTACCCCAACGATTTACAATTAGGATATTAAAGGTTTGAAACCCTTCATATGGGAGGTTTAGCACATCATTAACACCATCACCGTTTGGTGTGAATACGTTAGGTATCCATATTACCGGGTCATTTATTTCTAAAAGTACTTCATAACTATCAATACAGCCTATATCATCGGTAATCGTTAATATAATTGGATATTGTCCAGCAACCGCGTAGCTCGTAGTTTGATCCGTACTGACACCACTAAAAGCATTGGTTCCGTTACTGAAATCCCACTCCCAACTTGTAATTGTGGTGGTTTCTGCTGTTGAACCGTCTTCTAAAAATATCACATCATTTTGATCTGCGGGATTTGGACCTGCAGTGAAAAAGGCATTTAAACCATCATCCCCAACATTAATTTCGTCCAAAGGAATAATAACGTCACAACCCAAATCATCAGAAATAATCACTTCTGGATTGTAAGTAGCACTCTCAGGATAGTAATAGAAAAAACTCAAGGTATCTTCAATTGAATTCCCATCGCCTAGATTCCATAAAATATTACTCACATTAATGGCGTTAATAAGCTCGAAATTTGCGCCTTGTGCACATTCTCCATCTATCTGAAACCAATTTGCTGCCGCACTAGGGCCACCTATAGTGAGGTAATCGGTCAATACTGTATCATCTGAACAACCATAAGCATCAGTAATCACAAGACCTAAAGAATAAATCCCTGGAAGGGCGTAGGTGTTACTTGGGTTTTCTAAAACGGATTGATTACCATTACCAAAATTCCATGCCCAATTTTGAATAGGGCCGTATGATAAGGATGAATCCTGAAAAGTTCCAAAAATAGGAGGACATACATAGGCTCCGTCAGAATTCACCGCCGCTCCTGTAAAGCTGAAACTAGGTATCGCTGTGGGAATCGATACCGTAATGAGATTTGTCATAGTATCCGTACAACCATTGGCGTCAGTAGCTACAAGGCTTAAATCGTGCAAGATGCTTGATGTATTTTCGGGAATATTTTCTTCACTGAAAATAGTATTTAAATCTATATCTGTCGAAAATAAATCCCCATCAATTAACCATTCGTATGAAATTGGATTTAGGCCATTTGAAGTATTATTAGCGATAATATTACCTTGGTTACATATTACGTTATCTACTGCGAAAAAGGCGTTTGGTTGTGTAATGGTTATTGGTACTTGAGCCGGTGAAGATTTACAACCGAAAGCATCTATCGCAACGAGTTGACCATAATATGTACCTATCCCATTAAAGGTGTGCGCTACTGCATTGGTATTAAAGACCGTAGTAGAAGTCGAGTCATCTGTAAAACTGAATTCGAATGCGCTAAGGGGTAGCCCATTTATTGAGATGGAATTGTTTTCAAAGTTCACGAGGAATGGCGAGCAGCCTAAGGTGTTGTCAGGTGCAATAACGGCAAAAGGATTAGCCAGCACTGTAATTGGAAGTGACGCTGATGCTCCACATTCAACGCTGTTCGTAGCCGTTAACGTAATGTTGTAATTACCTGGGTTGTTGTACGCATAATTGACAATAGGACCATCTGTTACAACATCTCCATTATCCATGTCAAAGGACCAGGATATTATAGGGTGCGGTGTCGGAGGTGTGTCCCAAGTTATACTTGCATCTGTCAATTGAAGGGAGTCTCCCGCACATATTGAATCATTTGATAGGCTGAAGTTTGGTTCAAGACTCGAGATATCAATGTTCTGTGTTGTACTATCACTGCAGCCCGTAGTGTAATTGTAAATGACTTGTTCTATCGTATAAGTACCGTAATCATTGAAGTCGTGAGAGTTATTACCATCATTAAGATCATCTAGCTCTGGGTCATCCATTATTGTATTTGGTGAACCATCTCCCCATTTCCAGACCATTAAAATGTCATCTGAATTAAGGCCATGCGTAGAATTATCCATGACATCAACGGTTACTGGCAAAGAATTTGGGTTACAAAAAAGAGTGTTGTCGGGTTCAAATTTAGAAATAGGGGCATTGATATATACAAGTGAATCTAATTGAATAGAATCTAGACATCCTCGATAATTAACCACCAAGGATACATCAAAAAAACCTGTATCACTTGTGAACTGATGGGTAGGGTTAGCATCTGTTGCACTGCCGTCCGTAAAGTCCCAAAAGTAGCTGATTTCGGAGGAATCTGGATTACTTGGATTTGTTTCTATAAAAGATGAAAATTGAAAGTCCTGTTTTACGCAGTTCTCGGTCGTGTCCACACTTAAATCAATAGATAAAAGTTCACCCACCGAAATATAATCCGATAAACTTACAGCACCTGTGCAACCTGATGCCGTTGAAACTATAAGTGAAACATCATAGAGCCCAATATTATATAGTTGCTCTGGAGGATTTTGTCCAGAGAAAGTGTTGCCATTTCCAAAGTCCCATTCCCAGCTATTAATTGGATTTGAAGGATTCGGAGATATTGATGTATCGGAGAACTCAACGGTCAAAGGATCACAACCTCCTGTTGGGTCACCTTCAAACCCGACCAATAAATCTTGAATATTAATGTATCCTAGCTCAGTATATGCGCCGGAACATCCATTCTCCGTAGTCATGCTTAACATTACGTTATACAATCCTGCTGCGTTATAGAATTGCGGAGCAGGGTTTTGACCACTACTCGTTTCTCCATTACCAAAAACCCAATTGAACGTAGCTCCTGGTGGCGATGTATTAATAAAATTAATGGTTGCTGGCACACAATCGGTCGTAATATCTGCAATAAAGGAAGGCACTGGAGCCGATTCAACGACGATGTCGCTTCCGACACTGCCTGAGCAACCGGAAGCTGTATTATTTGTAGCGAGTTGTATAGTGTAAGTACCAGCTCCAGAAAATGTAAAACTTGGATTTTCATCATTACTAGTGCCTAATCCTCCAAAATTCCATTCCCACTGATTAACGCCCGCTGTAGAATTGTCTTCAAAATTGACAGTCTCTCCAACGCAAACGGTTTCAGGAAAAATGAAGTCGGCTTGATAATTAGATACACTGATTGTTTCTATTACCGTGTCGGCGCATCCATTGTCACCATCAGTAACAATTAAAGATATCTCATAGTCTCCCACAGTACTGTAAGTTTGGTCTTCGGGATTGGAAATGTTTTGTGTGTTTCCATTTCCAAAATCCCATAAATAGGTATAGTTTGGCGCGTCGTTACCATTGAATTGAAAGGATAAAGTAAGCGGAATAGTGCAGCCTAATCCAATAGGATTAAAATCCGCATTGGGGGTGGGGAGTATCGTAATGTAGCTATCTTTTACTTCTGGGTCTGCATCACCGCTTGCATTCGTTGCTACAAGTATAATTGTGTACGTCCCTGGTAATGCATAGGAATGACTCACTGAGGTTGCTGTCGATGAATTTCCATCACCAAAATCCCAAACATATTCTTGAATAGGACTACCCCCATTGGCCTGAGAACTATTTGTGAATTGAATGTCTTGACCTACGCACGCTACGAGTGGGATTGCTGAAAAATCAGCAATTGGCGGTTGAGATTTACTTATAAGACATATAAATAAACCTATAAAAAGGAGAGCTCTTTTAGTAAACATAGTCAGTTTAGTTACCTAAAGGTATGAATTTGACGTATTTTACCCTAGATAAGACGCATTGGGATTAAACTAAAATTGAAGAGTACCAGCGTTTTATATTATTCAGATCCTCAGATTTACGTTCTGCCAGATCCTTAATTTGTTCTTCGGTTACTTTCCCTAAACCAAAATATTTCGCTTCTGGATGAGCGAAATACCATCCGCTAACAGAGGCTGTAGGAGTCATAGCAAGACTTTCTGTTAATGTAATGCCGATTTGCTTCGTTACATCAAGTAATGCAAATAAACCAATTTTCTCAGTATGATCTGGGCATGCCGGGTAACCTGGTGCTGGACGTATACCTGAATATTTTTCTTTGATCAATTCTTCGTTGGATAAGAATTCTGCTTCTGCATAACCCCAAATTCTCGTTCGTACCTTATGATGGAGATATTCTGCAAAGGCCTCTGCCAATCTATCAGCAAGTGCTTTTAGTAGTATTGAGTTATAATCGTCATGGTCTTCCTCAAATCGTTTAATATGAGGTTCAATACCAATACCGCTTGTTACGGCAAAACCACCAATGTAATCTATTGTATCGGATTCTTTTGGTGCGATAAAGTCAGCGAGAGCATAATTTGGTTGCGATTGTGCTTTTTTTGTTTGTTGCCGCAAAGTGCGTTGTGTATACAAAGTTTTTGATCTCTTCTCATCCAAATATATTTCGATATCGTCTCCAACTGCGTTTGCGGGAAATATACCTACAATCCCCTTTGAACGAATCCAATTTTCCTTTTCTATTTTTTTCAACATTTGTTGTGCATCCTCAAATAACTTTTGAGCTTCCTGACCTACAACCTTGTCTTCAAGAATGTTAGGATATCGACCGTAAAGTTCCCAAGTTTGAAAGAAGGGTGTCCAATCTATGAATGGGATTAATTGTGATATGCCTACATTATCCAAAAGTTCAACACCTAGTTTTTTAGGACGGAAAATGGTGCTTTGATCAAACTTCAAGATTGGACGATTCCCTCTTGCAGTTTTCAAAGTGATTAGTTTTTTGGCTTTCAAGTGTTTTTCATGTTGAATTCTGACTTTGGAATAATCTGACTTAACATCATCGATAAAGGATTCCTTTTTCCTTCCCAGGAGTCTTTCTGCAACAGTAACTGATCGGGAGGCGTCTAAAACATGTACCGCTTGTCCACGAGAATAGTGCTCATCTATTTTAACAGCAGTATGTACTCTTGATGTAGTAGCTCCACCGATTAATAGAGGGTAGCTAAGATTGGCTTTTTGTAGTTCTTGTGCGACATAAACCATTTCATCTAAAGAAGGCGTTATTAGACCACTCAGTCCGATGATGTCAACTTGCTCTTTAATTGCCGTTTGAATAATACGTTCAGCTGAAACCATAACACCCAGATCAATAATTTCGTAATTGTTACAACCCAATACAACACCAACAATATTTTTTCCAATATCGTGAACATCCCCCTTGACCGTAGCCAATAATATTTTCCCAGAGGATTTTATTTTACCTCCTTTTTCTGCTTCGATGAATGGCAATAAATAGGCGACTGCTTTTTTCATTACGCGCGCTGATTTCACAACTTGGGGGAGAAACATTTTCCCACTACCAAAGAGGTCTCCAACAATATTCATTCCATCCATTAGAGGCCCTTCAATGACTTTAATCGGACGGTCATAATTTTTTCTACATGCTTCAACATCTTCCTCAATAAATTCAACGATGCCTTTTATCAAAGCATGGGCCAACCGTTGATTTACTTCTTGTTTGCGCCACGATAAGTCGATCTTTTTTTTCTTTCCACTACCCTTAACCGTTTCGGCATATTCAAGAAGTTTCTCCGTAGCATCCGCTTTGCGATTTAGCAAAACATCTTCCACATATTCTAATAATTTCGGCTCGATATCAGAGTATATTTCGAGCATGCTCGGGTTTACAATTCCCATATCCATTCCATTTTTTATCGCATGATATAAAAAAGCCGAATGCATAGCCTCTCTTACCTTTGTATTCCCTCGAAATGAAAAAGACACATTGGAGACGCCTCCGCTTACATGCGCACCGTCTAGGTTTTCTTTAATCCATTTTGTCGCCCGAAAGAAATCTAGTGCATTGGTATTATGCTCCTCCATACCCGTTGCCACAGGGAAGATGTTTGGATCAAAAATTATATCATATTTGTTAAATCCGACTTTCAAGGTCAATATGTCGTAAGAGCGTTTACAAATTTCAATACGGCGTTGGTATGAATCGGCTTGTCCATTTTCGTCAAAAGCCATCACGATTACTGCTGCACCATAGGTTTTTATGGTTTTAGCTTGTGCGATGAAATGAGCCTCTCCCTCTTTTAATGAGATAGAATTTACAATTCCTTTGCCTTGAATACATTTAAGTCCAGCCTCTATTATTTCCCATTTTGAGCTATCGATCATTACAGGTACTCTCGCGATATCGGGTTCAGATGCGATTAGATTTAGAAAAGTTACCATCGCTTCTTTACCGTCAATCATACCCTCATCCATATTGATATCGATAATTTGGGCGCCTCCATTTACTTGCTCCAATGCAACAGCAACAGCTGCCTCGAAGTCTCCCGCTTGTATGAGCCTTAAAAACACTCTTGACCCCGTAACATTCGTACGCTCGCCAATATTTATAAAATTACTTTCTGCGGTAACGATTAAGGGTTCTAGCCCGGAAAGCATTAGTGTATTTTCTGCCATTTTAGTACTTTCTTGGGTTATAGTTGTTGACTAAGGCTGAGATGGCTTGAATATGTTCAGGGGTAGTGCCACAGCAACCCCCAACAATATTCATTAATCCTTCATCTAAGAATATTTTTATTTGGGCAGCCATTTGTTCAGGGGATTCATCGTAGTCACCAAAGGCATTTGGTAATCCCGCATTTGGATGTGCACTAACGGCAAAGGGTGCAGTTCTATTTAAAATCTGTAAATAAGGGCGCATCATGTTCGCTCCAAGTGCACAATTCAAACCAATACTTAGTAATGGCATGTGAGATAATGAAATAAGAAAAGCTTCTGTTGTCTGTCCTGTTAATGTACGGCCGCTTTGGTCGGTTATTGTACCAGAAACCATAATAGGTAGCTCTTTTTTCGTTTCATCAAAGACCTCCTGTATGGCAAAAAGTGCAGCTTTTGCATTCAAAGTGTCAAAGACAGTTTCAACCAAAAGTAAATCCACCCCTCCGGCGATTAATGCCTGAACTTGTTCACGATAGGCCTCTTTTAAAGCATCAAATGTAATTGCTCTGTATCCGGGATCATTAACATCAGGAGAGATAGAAGCTGTTCTGTTGGTAGGACCAATTGAACCAGCAACAAATCTAGGCTTGTCTTTGTATTGCGTTGCTATTTCCTTTGCTATGATTGCGCTTTGATAATTTATATCATAAACAGCATGTTCGAGGTCATAATCGGATTGTGCAATACTAGTTCCTGAAAAAGTATTGGTTTCAACGATATCGGCACCTGCATCAAAATAGGCTTTATGAATTTCTTTTATGATTTCAGGCCGCGTGATAGAAAGTAAATCATTGTTCCCCTTGAGGGGTTTTTTGTGATCCTCGAAAGCACCTTCGCGAAAGTCGAATTCTTCAAGTTTATGCCTTTGAATCATTGTGCCCATTGCGCCATCGAGTACGAGTATTCTATCTTCCATTATGGATTTAATCATTTTTTAAAAATTAAGGAAGAAATGGAGGTGAAATACGCCTGCTTATTTTTCGGTAAAAACCGTTGGAGT
>Ga0066605_10002193_pt1 | contig 12513 bp, 10 predicted proteins | sample SaaInlLV_DNA_10m_FD_60385 | JGI IMG/M metagenome (GOLD analysis project Ga0066605, IMG submission 60385) | Marine microbial communities from expanding oxygen minimum zones in the Saanich Inlet - SI075_LV_DNA_10m | ecosystem: Environmental > Aquatic > Marine > Unclassified | place: British... | reverse complement strand
ACTTTCTTTGGTTTACGATATGGATGAAGAAGCTTTTGTGAAGCTTATTAGAGGGTATCAAAAATTCATCTCCCGCGTTAATCATCCTTCGAAAAATTGGATCTACGGAATGTCAAAAGCTATTTTCCATAAATATCGATTGAATGAATTTCAGGATGAATACTTTAAAAGAATGCGTGCTCCAAACCCTTTGTTTCTAAAAAGAATGGATGAGGTTGTTAGCAACTACATTTGGAATTGGGATGCATTCTTCAAAAAATATCGAATTTAAATACCTAAGACCTTTTATATTTAGTCATCATTTAGCGTAAAATAAATGCGCTCCCTAATAAAACCTATTCACAATATATTTTTTAGGAATAAATGAAACCTAATTCATTTATCTACGTTTCACCTTTCACACATTGATATTATGAAACGGTTCTTCGCTATTCTTTTAATTACGGCCACACCAACTATTTTGTTGGGGAACAATAGGAACGCAAGAAAAGCATATATTGACAAATTCAGTTTCATAGCAGTAGCTCAAATGACATCGCACAATATTCCTGCGAGCATCACTTTAGCCCAAGGTATTTTAGAATCGGGTTCTGGGAATTCTTTTTTAGCAAAGTCTTCTAATAACCATTTTGGTATTAAATGTGGAAGTCAATGGAAAGGAAAAACCTCCTTTCACGATGATGATAAAGAAAATGAATGTTTTCGTGCCTATGATAGGGTTCATGATTCGTACCTAGACCATAGTTTGTTTTTGTCAAAGAATAAGCGCTATGCCTTTTTATTTGAACTGGATTTAGAAGATTATAAAAATTGGGCCCGAGGATTGAGTAAAGCAGGTTATGCTACAAGTCCAACATACGCAAGTCGATTGATACAACTGATAGAGGATGAAAAATTATATAGATTTGACCACGAGCACAGAGAACAAGTAGAGGCAACCCCTACCCTATCTCTTGAATCAAATAATTCTTTCTCTATTAATCAACTTAATGTTGTAAGTACGAAAAATGGCGATACCTTTTATAAAATCAGTAGAAGAACAGGAGTAACACTGAGACAATTGCATAAATACAATAAAGCATTAGCGGGAAATGAATCATTAAAAACGAATACCCCTGTGTATTTGCAACGCAAAAAAAATAAAAGTAAAAAAGGGTTTATTGTTTTGGATGCAAGCACTACCCTCGCCCAAATTTCACAAAAAGAGGGAATAAGAATCAAAGCATTAATGAAATTGAATCTGATATTAACTCCAAATATACTCTTACATAAAGGAGAAAAAGTATTCCTCCGTTAGACTTCGGTCTATCAGGAATTTGTTTGTTGTTTGTTTTAAAGCCCCTTATTGGGGCTTTTTTTTGTGAATCAATTCTATGGGAAGGGGAAAATCTTTTTGTAAATTCGCCAACCATGAAATTTTTACTTTTATTCCTTGCGTTTGGTTGTAGTTTCGTAACTTCTGCTCATGAATCCTATTTTTCATTTGCAGAAATGGAATACGATACAGAATGCAAGTGTTTGGAGGTGACATTAACGGTTTCATCACATGACCTCGAATCCTCTGCCTTGAACAAAAAAATAATTGAGTCTCAACTTGAGAATGGTCTGAGTAATGATTTACAAAGAACGAATATCATTACGGATATTATTTTAGAAGGCTTTAGGGTTTATCAAAGTGAAAAAGAAATCCCACTATTTTATGTTGGTCATGAACTATTACAAGATGGCAACTGTTTGATCTATTTAAGGAGTAGTTCATTTGAAAGAAGAAGCATCACACTCTTTTTTGGTCTCTTTATGAATGTTCATACGGAACAACAAAACAAACTTTCCTTTATTGAAGGAAAAAAACAAACAGTATACAATTACTTTGTCTTTAAAAGAGAAAACGAAATAGAATTATGAAAAGCACTTTAATACTACTTATCCTTTCCTTCATTTCAATTGCTGCAGGTACTTTCGCTCAGAAAAAGTTTGCACAAATTGAAAATTTAATCCCAACACCTAATGAATACAGAAATGCAGCAGGTGCGCCAGGACACAATTATTATCAGCAACAAGCTGATTACAAAATGGAGCTTGTATTAGAGGATAACACCCAGATTTTACGTGGTAAAGAAACAATAACTTACACGAATAACTCCCCTGATCAACTGGATTATTTGTGGCTTCAACTGGATCAAAACCTATTTTCAAAATCCTCCGACACGAAACTTATTACCGTTGAAAAAATGGAAGATTTTGCAGCAATGGACGGCGATGAATTGAGCAGAATCGAAAGAAAGCTTTTTGATTATGATGGTGGTTTTAAAATAGAGGAAGTTAAAGCTACAAATGGCGAAGACCTATCATTTGCTATTAACAAGACAATGCTTCGAATCAATCTAAAACAACCCCTGAAGCCGAATGGAAGTATTTGTTTTAATGTAAAATGGTGGTATAACATCAACGACCGTATGGCAGTTGGTGGTCGATCTGGTTATGAGTATTTTGAAGAAGAAGACAACTATATCTACACGATTGCCCAATTTTTTCCTCGCATGTGCGTTTATGATGACGTTTCAGGATGGCAGAACAAACAATTTTTAGGTCGTGGAGAATTCACCTTACCTTTTGGGAATTATGATGTTTCACTCACAGTGCCAGGAGACCATATTGTCGCGGCAACGGGAACCTTACAAAATGAGACCAGTGTGCTTTCTTCGACACAAAGGAAAAGACTCCAAAAAGCGAGAAAAGCGACTACACCAGAGTTTATTGTAACGCAGGATGAAGCTGAAAAAGTCGAAAAAAACAAGGTGAAGTCATTGAAAACGTGGCGTTTTAAAGCAACCAATGTTCGGGATTTTGCATTCGCTTCTTCTAGAAAATTTATTTGGGATGCTCAAAACACAAGCGTAGGCAACAAAAATGTGCTTTGTATGTCGTTCTATCCGAAAGAAGGAAATCCTTTGTGGGAAAGGTACTCAACTAAACTTGTTGCACACACGGTTGATTCCTACTCAAAGTTTACTGTGGATTATCCTTATCCCGTTGCCATTTCTGTCCACTCAAAATCAATAGGAATGGAATATCCTATGATTTGTTTTAATGGTGGGCGTCCAGAACCAGATGGCACCTATTCTGAGAGAACAAAATATGGAATGTGGGGTGTAATCATTCATGAGGTTGGTCACAATTTCTTTCCAATGATTATAAATTCTGATGAACGTCAATGGACTTGGATGGACGAAGGACTCAATACTTTTGTGCAATACTTAACCGAACAAGAATGGGAAAGAGGTTATCCTTCTAGAAGAGGTCCAGCCTACAAAATCGCAGATTACATGAGAGGAGATAAATCAAACATATCCCCGATCATGACCAATTCAGAATCAATAAGACAATTTGGGAATAACGCCTACGGCAAACCTGCAACGGCGCTAAATATATTAAGAGAAACCATCATGGGGCGTGAACTTTTTGATTATGCCTTTAAAAAATATTGTGAACGTTGGAAATTCAAACACCCAACACCTGCTGATTTTTTCAGAACAATGGAAGACGCATCAGCAGTGGACTTAGATTGGTTTTGGAGAGGCTGGTTTTTCAGTACAGATTATGTAGACATTGCCTTAACAGATGTGAAGCTGTTCCAATTAAACACTCAGAACCCAGCCGTGGAGAAGGCGTTCTTAAATGATAGATTTAATGAACGTGACGTTCATATTGGAGAAACTCGAAATAACAAAGACATAAAAGAGACCATTAATGAAAAAGATAACCTTATTGATGACTTTTATGGAAAGCGCGACATCTACCAAGTCGATGCATTAGATTTAAAGGAATACGAGCGCCTAAAAAAGACTTTAAATTCAAAAAATATAAATTTATTAAATGCAGGCTACTTTTTCTACGAGCTTTCGTTTGAGAATGTAGGTGGGTTGGTTATGCCACTTATTATTAAAGTGACATACATGGATGAATCGTCCGAAGTTATAAGAATACCTGCAGAGGTTTGGAGATCAAAAGAATATAATATTTCTAAAGTTTTCATTCTAAAAAAGGAGGTAGCTGGTTTTCAACTAGACCCATACCTAGAGACCGCTGATACTGACCTTCAAAACAATGCTTGGCCGAGAAAAGCTATTCCGTCTAGATTTGATTTATTTCAGCAGAGAAAACGCAGAATGGAAGTAGATGAAAATCCTATGCAAAGACAAAAAAGAGTTGATGACATAAAAGATTAAAGCACATTCGAATTTTATGAAACCTGTTATTGCCATTTTCCTGGCTTTTGGTGTTCAAGCCAACCTTTATTCTCAAAACCTAGTGGATGTTACTATAGGAGGAAGCTACGCTTTTACTAACACTTCAAACGTGATTTCGACAAATTTTGGAGGTACAGGGCAAGGCATCGGCTGGTCTGCCAACCTCTATTCAGATACTGAAATGGGTGACTCAAATTTGCTTCTAAGCCTGAGGTGGATGATTGACTATGCAGCTACAACAGCAGGAGATAGTTACACCATGACTGATGTAAGTATTTGGCTTTTTGAATATGGAGCAAATACAGTATTTCCATCTACAGCCTTACCAGACCTTGCAGCAAACGGCGCTGTGCCTGTTTTCCAAGGTGATTTGGTCTTTACACCTCCCGCGCAATCAGTACCTAACCACTGTGAAGCTGACGTACAATTTTCTATTCCATTTCAATATAATTCAGGGAATGCTTTAGTAGTCTATATTGAAAAATTAACGCCTTATGTTGGAGGGGCGGTTTCACCCTATTATGGCTATATGCCAGGTGCAAGCGGTCTTCGTGTGCTTTCTAACTGGTCTGGAACTCCTGCAACCCCCCTACTACCTAATGCAAACAACGGTCAACAAGACCGCTATGCTTTAATCAAATTTAACGAAACAGATCCAGCTGATCTATGCACGCAGATTCTATGCGATCCTGGTACCGTTTCAGGTCAGACAACACTTTGCCCCGGGACAAACCAGGCAACAATTAGTATCAGCAATCCAAATAATGGAAACGTTCAATGGCAGCAACTCGTGAATGGGGTATGGGAGGATATTCTAGAAGCAAATGCCAATAGTTTAACACTTGAAAATATAACAGAAACTTCTGAATTTCAAGCTCTTATATCGAATTCTTCATGCGCTACAGCAACTTCAGCTACAATAACCTTAACAGTAGCACCCGTTATTTCTCCACCTGAGTTAGGTGGAGTTACCCAACCTTTATGTCCGGGAAATACAGGAAGTGTTTCATTTGTGAATCTCCCAACGCCGGGTAACTGGACAATTATTGGAAACCCGAGCGGGAGTTTATCTGGATCAGGGTCAAGCGGCACACTAAATAATCTCAGCCCAAATGACTATACATTCTCAATCAGTTGGAATGGATGTACATCGGATTTCAGTACAAACATCACCACCATAGAAACACCTCAAACGGCAACACCAATCACCACAGCCTCCACTTTTTCGGCTTGTATATCAGACCAATTTACGGTAAATGACTTACCTGTTAGTTTTACAGGGACACCAAACATCCTTTTCGAGAGCGCACCTTCATTCATAGCTGTTAACCCAACAGATATACTTGAAAGCGGTAATTACTTTGTTTCGCAAATAGACGATACAAACGGATGCAGTCCATCAGATACTACAATCATTTCGGTTTATATAGAGGCTTCGCAAATGCCTGAGGTAGCAAATAACAATTTTGTCATTTGTGATTCAGAAGCGTTAACTGTTGGAGACTTGGGTATAACAGGAAATGGAGGCACACTTAATTATTACTTTGACAATGGTTCAGTGATTTCAGCGGTGAATGAAACAGATGTTTTGCAGACAGGTACTTATTTTGCGACACAAACTGGACCTGACAATACATGTGAAAGTATCGATAGCCTTGAAGTTACAGTTACCATAGGAACAATCTCAGCCCCAACTACCCCGGCTAACAATCAAGTCTTTTGTGAAGCTGACCTCGCAGTGGTTGGTGACCTTGATATTCCAGCAAGTACAAACATGCTCAATTACTATTATGACAACGGAACCTCGATTGAGCCAGTCGCTTCGACGGCATTCCTTTTAGCGGGTGATTATTACATTACAGCTACAAATCCAAACACAAATTGCACAAGCGTCGATAGCCTTTTCATTAATGTAATAATAATCGTTACACCTCCACCTACAACAAGTTCACCAAATCAAAGTTTCTGCGCCACAGATAACCCACTTTTAAGTGACCTCGGAGTATCCGGAGAAAATATACAATGGTATGACTATTTGGGAACTCCACTAATTGCATCTAGTCCTCTTGAGGATAACACAAGTTATTTTGCAACACAAATATTAACATCCAACGGCTGTGAGAGTTCTAATAATTTAGATATTGAGGTATCGATAACAGAAACCCCTGCCCCACTAAGCGGTTCTGCAGTACAATATTTTTGTGAAACAGAAAATGCAACCATAGCTAATATTACTATTACTGGTATTGATATCCAATGGTACGATGCAGAAATTAATGGAACTTTACTTCCGACAAACTATGGTTTAGTTGATGGGGGAACATATTACGCTAGTCAGATTATAAATGGTTGTGAAAGCACATCGCTTTTAGCAATAACATCATTTATTCAAAATGAAATAGATGGTGGTTTTACAGCAAGTGAAACACTTGGATGTAGTCCTTTTGGTGTGCAGCTAACACCAAACTTTAATGCTTTAAATGTTAATTACTATTGGCTTGTAGATGGCGTGGTTGTGAGTAATAACGCAACTTTGGATTATACCTTTACAACTATTGGCTGTTATGACATTCAACTCAATATAGAGGATGAAAATAATTGCTCTTCTCAAACTGAGAATACTGCCTTTATTTGTGTTTCCCCAAGCCCCATTGCATCCTTTTTTACAAACCCAAATATATTATCTGTTAATAACCAATTGGTGCAGTTCCAAAATACCTCATCCAATGCTGATTCATTTATTTGGGACTTTGGAGATGGCACAACCTCAACGCAAATCAACCCAGAGGTAAATATTAATGTTATAAATGAAACACAAACCATCACTTTAACTGCAATAGCAGAAAATGGATGTGAAAACTCTGTATCACTGACGTTAGATATGCCAGAAAATGATTTATACGTTCCAAATAGTTTTACACCTGATGCAGATGAACACAACCAAAGTTGGGGCCCCGTTTTTCTGAGTGGATTTGATAAGTTTAACTTTCAAGTACTTGTTTTTAACCGTTGGGGTGAAATCGTTTGGGAAAGCCTTGATGCAGATGGCCGCTGGGATGGTAAGTATTCGAAAAAACAACTTACTTGCCCTGAAGGAATTTACACCTGGAAAATAACCTACAAAAAGAAAAATTCCGATAAAAAAATCGTTAGAACGGGTCACATTACTTTGATTCGATAACATAAGCCGTATAAAGGATGTCAAATTTTAAGATATGAACCCATTTCATCTTGCAATTCCTGTAAAAGACCTCGCGCGTTGCCGAAAATTCTATAATGAAATACTGGAATGTAAAGAAGGAAGGAGTGCTGAAAAATGGATTGATTTTGATTTTTTCGGGCACCAACTCGTCCTTCATGAAAAAGAAAAAAGTGATAATTCAGGAGAACAAATTATAAATGAAGTTGATGGTCAAAATGTTCCAGTGCCCCATTTCGGTGTTGTTTTAGCATGGAAAGATTGGATTACGCTTTCTGAAAAGTTAAAAGTGAAAAATATCAATTTTACGATTGAACCATATATCAGGTTTAAAGGAAAAGTAGGTGAACAAGCCACAATGTTTTTTCTGGATCCAGAAAACAATGCTCTAGAGTTCAAAGCATTCAAAAACATTGACCAACTCTTTGAAAAATAGTATTTAGTGTTTCGCGCTAAAGACTTTACTTTTTTCGGAAGAAAATTTTCACAGGCACACCTTCAAAGTCAAACTTCTCGCGCAATCTATTTTCAAAGAAGCGCTTGTAACCATCAGTAATATACTGAGGGAGGTTACAGAAAATTGCGAAAGATGGTGCATGCGTAGGAAGTTGCTGAATAAATTTAATCTTAATATACTTCCCTTTCATTGCAGGCGGCGGCGTCGCATGTACGATATCCAACATTATATCATTCAGCTTTGAAGTAGGTATTTTTTGGATTCTGTTTTCATATACACTCATCGCGGTCTCTATTGATTTGTGTATGCGCTGCTTCGTTAAAGTAGACGTAAAAATAATGGGCACATCATTAAATGGAGCGAGTTGTTCTCTAAGTTTATCTTCGTACTTCTTGACTGTATTCTGATCTTTATCGAGTAAATCCCACTTATTTACAAGAACAACAACGCCTTTAGAGTTTTTTTCAATCATGTAAAAAATACTCAAGTCCTGCTTCTGAATTCCTTCCGTTGCATCTACCATAAAAAGGCATACATCGGCATTTTCTATCGTTCTTACAGAACGTAATACAGAGTAATACTCTATATCTTCCGTAACCTTCGCTTTTTTACGTATACCAGCAGTATCTATCAATAAGAAGTCAAATCCAAATGCATTATACCGCGTATGTATGGAATCGCGTGTCGTTCCGGAAATATCTGTTACAATATTTCGTTCCTTTCCCGTGAAAGCATTAATCAAAGATGATTTACCAACGTTTGGCTTTCCAACTATTGCTATTCTCGGAAGACCTGTCTCCTCAAGAATAGACTCATCTTTACTGTCAAAATAGGAAACAACTTCATCAAGAATCTCTCCTGTACCTGATCCATTCGTTGCCGACAGGTCGTACACTTCTCCTAAACCAAATGAATAAAACTCTGATGATAAGCCAACACGTGCTGTATTATCAACTTTGTTTGCTACAACGATTATTTCCTTATTGCTCTTTCTTAAGATTCCTGCAACAACCTGATCCATTTCTATAATTCCAGTCGTGGCATCCACCATAAAAAGAATTACCGAGGCTTCGTCAATTGCAATTTCGACCTGTTTTCGGATTTCACCTTCAAAAATATCCTCTTTTGTCTTTGCGTATCCTCCGGTATCGATGACTGAGAAGCTACAACCATTCCATTCACCTTGTCCATAAATTCGATCACGAGTTACACCACTTACTTCTTTTACAATAGCATCTCTTGATTCAGTTAACCTATTAAAAAGTGTAGATTTTCCTACATTTGGCCTTCCTACGATTGCAACTATATTTGACATCTATTCGTTCTTTAGTATCCGTATTTCTTAAGCTTTTGTTCAGAACTACGCCAGTCTTTATCTACCTTAACATAGTTGTCTAAAAAAACCTTTTTATCTAAAAACTTCTCAAGGTCAATCCTTGATTTTTTTCCAATCTTCTGCAGCATATCTCCACCCCTACCAATAATAATCCCTTTTTGTGAATCTCTCTCAACAATTATCTGCGCTCGAATTCTAATGATTCGTTCTTCCTCTTTATATTCTTCTACAAGAACTTGACAGCTGTATGGTATTTCCTTTTGACATAGCTCAAATATCTTTTCCCTGATAATCTCTGATATGAAGAACCGCAAAGGACGATCAGTTAAATCATCTTTAGCATAATAAGGGGGACTCTCCGGAATATGATTTACTATTTCATCCCACAATTCACCCACATTAAAATCATGCAAGGCCGAAATTGGACAAACCTTCGCGTTAGGTAATTGCTTCTGCCAATATTCAATACGTTTGAATACCTCGTCTTGCGAGGACAAATCAATTTTATTGATCAAACAGAAGACGGGAACAGACAGATTCTTTATGCGGTCAAGAGTTTTAACATGGTTCATTTGACGCTCCTTTGTATCCGTGACAAAAAGTAAAACGTCAGCATCTTTAATTGATCCTTGAACGCTATCCATCATATTATCGTGAAGCTTATATGCAGAATTTACAACCCCGGGCGTATCAGAAAATACAACTTGAAGATCATCCTCATTTACAATACCAATTATTCTATGCCGAGTAGTTTGTGCTTTTGAAGTAACGATAGAAATGCGCTCTCCAACAAGGCGATTCATAAGGGTTGATTTACCTACATTAGGACTTCCTACAATATTTACAAAACCAGATTTGTGCACCATGCTTATTTATTAGAGCGCAAAGGTACGATATTTAATAGGAAGCACCGACTAAAGCTATAAATCAGGACATTTTTTGTCGTCGAAGTAAATATTGCTGCAAGACAGGTGCGACACCCTTCGCAATATCTACCTCAATAAAATCAATATGAAGATTGATACAACGCATTTTTATTTCATTGAAATGTGCTTTTAACCTTTCAGCATATACCTCGCGGATTTCGAGTGGATTTAACTTCATTCGTTCCCCTGTTTCCATATCAATTAATTCATGGGGCCTGTTATCAAACGACAACTTCAATTCTTTTTCAATATCAATTACTTGAAATAATACCACTTCGTGTTTATTGTGTTTTAGGTGCTGTAGTGCCTCCACAATGGCATCTATATTATTTGGATCATCCAATAAATCAGTAAACAAAACAACTAAAGACCGTTTTGGTGTTAGTTCTGCAACCTCATGGAGAACGACTGCAGTGCTCGTTAAATCTTTTTTAGATGGGACGTATTCATTCAGACGTTTCTCCATATGATCATAAAGCTCTTTATGATGACGCTGAGAAGATTTTAGATCAGAAATGAAATCCACTTTATCGCTAAAAAAAGTAATTCCTACAGCATCTCTCTGTCTTCGAAGAAGTTCCATTAAACTCGCCACAGCATATACTGAAAACTCAAACTTTGACTCGTTACCATCACGAAAATACATGGAACTTGAAGTATCTATAACAAACATACATCTCAAGTTCGTTTCTTCTTCATACTTCTTCGTATACATACGCTCTGTTCGTGCAAATAACTTCCAATCAATATGACGTGTAGACTCTCCAGTATTGTACAAGCGATGCTCCGCAAATTCAACTGAAAAACCATGAAATGGACTTTTATGAAGCCCTGTGATGAAACCTTCAACAACTTGTCGTGCTAAAAGCTCTAAGTTTCCAAAATCAGCCAGTTTTATTCTTTCAATGGGCATATGCTAAAGTTAAGGATTTTTAAACTTTTTTTCAGTCTTCTTAAATCTAAAATAAGCATTCATTAATATTCCAGAAAGGATCATTAGCACTCCAATATTCACAAATGTATTTAAGCGTTCATCAAAAATTAAATAACCAACTAATATTGCATAAATAATTCCAAGATACTGAAAAGGAATAATTACCGAAGAGGTTCCCATGTGTAATGCTTTTGTGAGAAGAACTTGAGCGAACTGAGTAAAAACACCCACGAGTAATAAGAGTAGCCATTCTACACCATGTGGCATTACAAAATCAAACATGCAGAGAACAAGCATTATAGGAATGGAGATCATTGGGAAATAAAGCACAATAGAAATTGGTTCGTCCGTCTCCTTCAATTTCACAATAGCCGTATATGCAACACCTGATATACTCGCAGAAAGCATTCCCAAACCAACCCACAAAGGCTGAAAAACAAGCCCGGAATCGGCGCTAATGTAATTCTGTAATGAGATTAAACATACGCCTGAAAAAGCCAAAAGCACAAAAAGCCATTGTACTCTAAAAATCTTTTCACCGAGAAGAATAAAAGTAAACAGCATTGTAAATAAGGGCGCTAGATACTGAATAATGGCGGCAATAGCGAAAGGCAGATTTTGAATCGTCATAAAAAATAATGTAAGAGCAATTGTTCCTGCAGTACCCCGAATAACAAGCCATTTTTTATTTACTCCAAAATAAGGTAGCTTTTTACGGAAAATAACGAACGAGCTTATCACAAAAGACACAATAGACCTTGCCAATACCAATTCATGCGCTGGAAGCTTTTGAATTGAATGCCCAAAGACAATCGTATTTCCCCCAAAAATTTTAACCAGAAAATTGACAAACAAAAAGCAAACACCTGATAAAATGACAAAGAGGATTCCTTTTTTCATAGTCGGGTAATCGTAAGTATCAATTTAATAACCACCCTTTTTTTTGACTTTGTATCCTTTATCCAATAAAATTGCGTGTACTTTTTCTACAAAATTACCCTGAATCATGACTTCGGAATTCTTAACAGATCCTCCCACGCCACACTTACTTTTCAAGGCCTTTGCCAATATTTTTAAATCTTCATCAAAACCAATGAAACCCTCAACAAGTGTGACCTCTTTACCTCCTCTATTCTTTCTATCCAAGGAAACATACAATTGCTGTTTAGCGGGCTCAAGAGTCCCTGCTATCTCATCATGCTCCTCTTCAAATTGAAAATCTGGGTTTGTAGAATAGACCACATTAACCCTATTTTTTTTATTTTTTTTCATAGTAAAGCATTTGGTTTTGACATCTCATGCAAAAGTAATCGATACTTTGTAAGTTAAATATTTAATTTTACAAGGGATTAAATAAAGTCTATGCGAAAAAAGAAAATCATAACTATTGTAGGTGCACGTCCTCAAATCA
>Ga0066605_10002192_pt1 | contig 12516 bp, 9 predicted proteins | sample SaaInlLV_DNA_10m_FD_60385 | JGI IMG/M metagenome (GOLD analysis project Ga0066605, IMG submission 60385) | Marine microbial communities from expanding oxygen minimum zones in the Saanich Inlet - SI075_LV_DNA_10m | ecosystem: Environmental > Aquatic > Marine > Unclassified | place: British... | reverse complement strand
ACTTCAATTGTAAAATCAACGTGACCTGGTGTATCAATAATATTAATTCTATGATCATTCCAAAAACATGTAGTTGCGGCAGAAGTAATTGTAATTCCTCTTTCCTGTTCCTGTTCCATCCAATCCATAGTTGCAGCACCGTCATGTACTTCACCTATTTTATGGCTTTTACCTGTGTAGTATAAAATTCTTTCTGTAGTAGTAGTCTTTCCTGCATCAATGTGGGCCATGATCCCAATATTTCTGTATTTATCTAATGTATGAGTTCTAGCCATATTTTATTACCATCTAAAATGTGCAAAGGCTTTATTTGACTCAGCCATTTTATGCACATCCTCTCTCTTTTTAACTGCAGCACCTTTTTTTTCATAAGCATCAAACAATTCATTAAAAATTTTATCAGACATATGTTTGTCTTTTCTTTTTCTTGCAGAATCTACTAACCATCTAATTGCTAAAGCCTGAGCTCTTTTGCTTTTTACTTCAACAGGAACTTGGTAAGTGGCGCCACCAACTCTTCTTGATCTTACTTCAACAGTTGGCTTAATATTGTTAATTGCTTCATTAAAAATATTTATTGGCTCATCTTTTGATTTAGTTTTAATTTTATCTATTGCGTCATAAACAATCTTGGCCGCAACACCTCTTTTGCCATCATACATTATGTTGTTAATTAATTTTGGAATGATAGTTGAATTAAACTTTGGATCTGGAACTATATTTTTTTTTGGTTGAGTTTTTTTTCTAGACATTATTTACCTTTTTTAGTTCCATATAAAGATCTTCTTTTTTTTCTATTAGCAACACCTTGAGTATCAAGATTACCTCTCAAAATATGATAACGTACACCTGGCAAATCTTTAACCCTACCACCTCTAATTAATACCACTGAGTGTTCTTGAAGATTGTGTCCTTCACCTGGAATGTAAGCAGTAACTTCAAAGCCATTTGATAATCTTACTCTTGCAACTTTTCTTAAAGCAGAGTTTGGTTTTTTAGGAGTTGTTGTATAAACTTTAACACACACACCTCTTTTTAGTGGTTGCTTTTGCAAAGCAGGAACCTTGTTCCTTGTTAATTGTTTAACTCTTTTTTTTCTTAACAACTGATTAATAGTTGGCATAAATTTTTTTAAATAAATTAATTTATTTTTAGAAGAAAATAACTGACAGGTTATTTTGTGGCAGCGTTTAGTACTATTAGTAGGTACTACATTCCAACCAAAAACACCGCCAAAATACTTATTAATCCAACTTTGTCAAACTAAAACTTCAAGTATTAAGTGATATTTTTGCTAATTTGCAGGAGTTTCTGAAGCTTCTGATGTTTCTATTTTATCTTGTTCTGCAATAAAATTATTATCATCCTCAAGTGCTTTTTTATTCCATTTATTTTTGATATGGCCTGTTCCAGCAGGAACCAATCTACCAACAATAACGTTCTCTTTTAGACCATTTAATGGGTCGACTTTACCTTTAATAGCAGCATCAGTTAAAACTCTTGTAGTTTCTTGGAATGAAGCGGCTGATATAAACGACTCAGTTTGTAAAGAAGCTTTTGTAATACCCATCAGCACACGTTCACCTACAGCAGGTGTTTTGCCTTCTGCTACAAGTTTTTCATTAGAATTATCAAATTTTATTCTATCTATAACTTCACCAGGTAAATAACTAGAATCACCAGTAACTTTAACTTCAACTTTTTTAAGCATTTGTCTTAAAATTGTTTCAATGTGTTTGTCATTAATAATTACACCTTGTAATCTGTAAACTTCCTGAACTTGATTTACAAAATACTCTGTTAATTCTTTTATTCCCAATACTCTTAAAATATCATGTGGTAATGGCTGACCATCGAGTAAGTACTCACCTTTTTGTATTCTCTCACCTGGATTAAAGTTTATATGTTTTCCTTTTGGTATTAAATAGTTTGAAGGTTCCGCACCATCTTCGGGAACAATTGATACTTTTTGTTTTCCTCTAACTTCTTTACCAAATACAACTTGACCATCATTTTCAGCAATTATTGCACTATCTTTTGCTTTTCTTGCTTCAAATAATTCAGCTACTCTTGGTAGACCGCCTGTAATATCTTTTGTCTTAGTTGTTTCTTTAGGAAGTCTTGCTATTACATCACCTGCAAAAACTTTTTGACCATCTTTAATTGAAAGAATTGAATCAGGTACAAGATAGTATCTTGCCTCATTATCATCGGCTTTTTTAATAACATTTCCTTTTTCATCTCTAAGAGTTATTCTTGGTTTTAAATCAGTACTTTTTGATTGGGCTCTCCAATCAATTACAGACTTAGAAGATATACCAGTTGCATCATCTGTAGTTTCTTGAATTGAAACACCATCAATTAAATCAACAAAACTTGCCGTACCACTTTTTTCTGCAATTACAGGGGTTGTGTATGGGTCCCATTCACAAATTTTTGTATTAGCTTTAATTTTGTCACCATTGTTAAAAAATAATTTTGATCCATAAGCAACTTTATAAACTGCAACTTGAACTCCATTATCATCTTCTATAGATAATTGAGTATTTCTACCCATAACAATTAGATTTTTCTTAGAGTCTTCTAATATGTTAGAATTTAAAATTTTAAGCGTTCCTTCATTTTTACTTACAATTTGAGAATCTTGTTTAACAGAAGCTGTTCCACCAACGTGGAATGTTCTCATAGTCAACTGAGTTCCAGGTTCACCAATTGACTGAGCTGAAATCATACCAATTGCTTCTCCAACGTGTACCATTTTTCCTCTAGACAAATCTCTACCATAACAAGTAGCACAAACGCCTTCTTTTGAACTGCATGTCATTACTGAATAAACTTTGATTGATTTCACACCAGCTGCATCTATTAGATCACACCCAGCTTCATCAATCATTTTAGATTTTTTGATTACAACATCACCTGTAAGTGGGTTTTTTACATCAGCTGCAGCAACTCTTCCTAGTGCTCTCTCTGATAAACTAACTACAACATTTCCACCTTCTAAAATTTCTGAAAGTTCAATAAATCCAGGATCATCACACTGAACTTTTGTAATTGTTAAATCCTGAGCAACATCACAAAGTCTTCTAGTTAAATAACCCGAACTTGCTGTTTTAAGAGCTGTATCAGCTAGACCTTTTCTTGCACCGTGAGTTGAATTGAAATACTCTAGTGCAGTTAAACCTTCCTTAAAGTTTGAGATAATTGGGCTCTCAATAATTTCACCTGAAGGTTTTGCAATTAGACCCCTCATACCTGCAAGCTGCTTCATTTGAGCCGCAGATCCTCTAGCTCCACTATCCGCCATCATATAAACTGAATTAATTTTTAATCCTTCTGGTGTTTTTTCTGTAGCTGAAATTCCTTTCATCATTTCACCAGCAACTTTATCAGTACATTTAGACCAAGCATCTACAACTTTGTTGTATTTTTCACCTCTTGTAATTAATCCTTCAGAATATTGAGTTTCGTAATCAGCTATTAAAGTTTTTGTATCTTCAATTAATTGAGTTTTGCTTTCTGGGATTACAAGGTCATCTTTACCAAATGAAATACCTGCTTTAAACGCATGTTTAAAACCTAAATCTTTTAATTTATCACAAAATATAACAGTTGTTTTTTGCCCACAAAATCTAAATACTATATCGATAATTTCAGATACTGTTTTCTTAGGCAGTAATCTGTCTACTAAAGAGAATTTAATATTACTATTTTTAGGAAGTAAATTTGCTAATAAAAATCTTCCAGCTGTTGATGTGTATTTTTCATACTTCTTATTTCCATTTTCATCAACTGTTTCAATTCTTGATATGATTGTAGTATGAACTTTAATTTGGTCTGAAGCTAAGGCAAATTCAATTGCATCTACATCGACAAAATACCCAGAAGGTTTATCTGTCATTGGTTCTTGGGATAGGTAATAAATACCTAGAATCATATCCTGACTCGGTACTATGATCGGTTTTCCATTAGATGGAGATAAAATATTGTTTGTAGAAAGCATTAGTATTCTTGCTTCTAACTGAGCTTCCAAACTTAACGGAACGTGAACAGCCATTTGGTCACCATCAAAATCAGCGTTAAAAGCTGCACAAGTTAAAGGATGTAATTCAATTGCATCACCTTCTATAAGTTTCGGCTCAAATGCTTGAACGCCTAATCTGTGAAGTGTTGGTGCTCTATTTAAGATTACAGGATGTTCTCTAACAATTAATTCTAACGCATCCCAAACAGCATTTGTTTCTTTTTCAACTAATTTTTTAGCTTGCTTGATTGTCGATGCTAATCCAAGTTTATTCAATCTTGCATATAAAAATGGTTTGAATAGTTCTAAAGCCATTTTTTTTGGCAGACCACATTCATGAAGTTTTAAATCTGGACCAACAACAATTACTGATCTTCCAGAGTAATCTACCCTTTTACCAAGTAAGTTTTGTCTAAATCTACCTTGTTTACCTTTTAGCATTTCTGCTAAAGATTTAAGTGGTCTCTTTCCAGTTCCAGTTATTACCCTTCCTCTTCGACCATTATCAAATAATGCATCCACAGACTCTTGGAGCATTCTTTTTTCGTTTCTAACAATAATGTCTGGAGCCTTAAGATCCATTAATCTTTTTAACCTGTTATTTCTATTAATAACTCTTCTATAAAGATCATTTAAATCTGAAGTAGCAAATCTACCACCATCTAAAGGTACCAACGGTCTTAACTCAGGTGGTATTACTGGAACCACTGTTAAAATCATCCATTCAGGTTTTTGTCCAGTTTCTATAAATGACTCAACTAACTTTAATCTTTTAATTGCTCTCTCTTCATTAACTTTAGATTTTGTTTCTTTAATAAAGTTAATAAGTTTTTTTCTTTCTAATTCTAAATCTAGATTTTTAAGCATTTGTAGTACAGCTTCAGCACCTATTCCTGCTTCAAATGATTCTTCACCAAACTCATCTTGATATTTGGCTAATTCTTCTTCATTTAGAAGTTGATTTTTTTGCAATCCTGTTAAACCAGGTTCAATTACTATAAAGTTTTCAAAATATAAAACCCTTTCAATTTCTTTTAGCTTCATATCAACAGCTAAGGCTATTCTGCTAGGTAAAGACTTTAAAAACCAAATATGAGCAACTGGTGTAGCTAAATTAATATGACCCATTCGTTCTCTACGAACATTAGATTTAGTTACTTCAACACCACATTTTTCACAAATGATACCCCTGAATTTCATTCGTTTGTATTTTCCACACAAACACTCATAATCTTTAATTGGCCCAAAAATTCTAGCACAAAACAGACCATCTTTTTCAGGTCTAAAAGTTCTATAGTTTATTGTTTCTGGCTTTTTAATCTCGCCAAAAGTCCATGATTTAATTTTTTCAGGACTAGCTAAAGTTATCTTTATACTATTAAAATTTTGAGCTTCAGAAATTTCAGTATTTTTAAATAGATCTGTTAATTCTTTTTTCATTTTTAGTTAAGCTCCACGTTTAATGCTAATGATTTAATTTCTTTAACTAAAACGTTAAATGATTCTGGAATACCTGATTCAAAATTTTCCTCACCTTTAACTATAGTTTCGTAAACTTTAACCCTACCTGCTACATCATCTGATTTAACAGTTAATATTTCTTGTAATGTGTATGATGCACCGTAAGCTTCTAAAGCCCATACTTCCATCTCACCAAATCTTTGGCCACCTAGTTGAGCCTTACCACCTAGCGGTTGCTGTGTAACTAAACTATAAGGTCCTGTAGATCTTGCGTGTATCTTATCTTCAACTAAATGATGAAGTTTAAGCATATAAATAATTCCAACAGTAACAGGTCTATCAAATTTTTCACCTGTTCTACCATCCCACAAATACGTTTGTCCTGAGCCAGGTAATTTAGCTAGTTCAAGCATCTCTGTAACATTTTTTTCTTTTGCACCGTCAAATACTGGTGTTGAAATAGCTATTCCATCTTGCAATGTTTCAACTAAATCTTTGAATTCAGGTTTGCTTAATTTTTCAACCTTATCATCAAATATTTCCTCACCATAAACAGATTTCAAAAATTTTGATATCTTTTCAGTTTTTTCAATTTTTTTATTATTCTCATTAACTAATCTTTTAACCTCTTCACCAAATTCTTTACAAGCCCAACCTAAGTGAGTTTCAAGTATTTGACCCACATTCATACGACTTGGAACACCAAGTGGATTTAAAACTATATCAACAGGCCTTCCATCTTCTCTGTATGGCATATCTTCAACAGGAACGATTTTACTGACAACACCTTTATTACCATGTCTTCCTGACATTTTGTCCCCTGGTCTTAATCTTCTTTTAATTGCAACAAAAACTTTTACCATTTTCATAACACTAGGAAGTAAATCGTCACCACTTCTAATTTTCAAAACTTTATCTTCAAATCTCTCAGTAATATCTTGTTTAGCTTTGTTGTACTGGTCTTTAAGTTGAGCTAATGTTGCTTCATCATTTACATTACCAACTGTGATTTTAAAAACATCATTGATAGATAAACTATCTATTGATTCAGAATCCAATTTAGTACCTTCAGATAAATCTTTAACCTTTTTAGTTAAAGAAGATCCCGATAAAAATTGTGATGCTCTTTGTTTGATGCTTCTCTCTAAAATCTCTTCTTCTACAATCTTATCTTGTTGAACTTCCTCAATTTCTGCTCTTTCAATAGTTATCGATCTTTCATCTTTTTCTATACCGTGTCTATTGAAAACTCTAACATCAACAACAGTACCACTGCTGCCTCTAGACATTCTTAAAGATGTATCTGTAACATCAATTGCTTTTTCACCAAAAATTGATCTTAATAATTTTTCTTCCGGACCTGATGCTGAGTCACCCTTAGGAGTTACTTTACCAACTAGAATATCACCTGCATTAACTTCCGCTCCAATATAAACAACACCAGATTCATCTAAATTTTTTAAAGCTTCTTCGTTAACATTTGGAATATCTCTAGTTATATCTTCTTCGCCTAATTTTGTATCTCTTGCCATAATTTCATATTCGACAATATGAACAGATGTAAATACATCATCAGTTACACATCTTTCAGAAATCAAAATTGAATCTTCAAAGTTGTAACCTTGCCAAGGCATAAACGCTACAGTTACATTTTTACCTAAAGCTAATTCACCTAATTTAGTAGATGGACCATCTGCTATAATATCTCCTGATCTAACCTTATCACCAACTCTTACTAATGGTTTTTGGTTAATACATGTGTTCTGATTTGATCTTTTAAATTTTTGTAAATTATAGATATCAACACCTGATTTAGAAAAATCAGTTTCTTCGGTTGCTTTAATTACAATTCTTTTACCATCAATTTTATCTACTGAACCGTCTCTTTTAGCAACAATAGTTACACCTGAGTCTAAGGCAACGTCACTTTCTATACCTGTTCCAACTAATGGAGATTCAGGTTTTAATAATGGAACTGCTTGTCTCATCATGTTTGATCCCATTAGCGCTCTGTTAGCATCGTCATTTTCTAAGAATGGTATCAATGATGCTGCAACTGAAACAAGTTGCTTAGGTGATACATCGATATAATCAATAGTTTCAGGCTTAGCTAGAAGGAAATTTAAATTTTGTCTGCAAGAAACTAGTTCTTCAATTATTTTTCCATTTTTATCTAATTTTGTATTAGCTTGAGCAATGGTAAACTTAGTTTCTTCCATTGCAGATAAATACTCAACATTATTTTGAACTACGCCATCTTTAACTTTTTTATATGGACTTTCAATAAAACCATATTTATTAATTTTTGCATAAGTGGATAAACTGTTAATCAATCCAATGTTTGGTCCTTCTGGAGTTTCGATCGGACAAATTCTTCCATAGTGAGTTGGGTGAACATCACGAACTTCAAAACCAGCTCTTTCTCTAGTTAGACCACCAGGTCCTAAAGCTGATACTCTTCTTTTGTGTGTAATTTCAGATAATGGATTTGTTTGATCCATAAATTGTGATAGTTGAGAACTTGCAAAAAAGTCTTTTAATGAAACTGTTAATGGTTTTGCGTTAATTAGGTCTTGAGGCATAGCTGATTCTACGTCTAGAGTTGTCATTTTCTCTTTGATAGCTCTTTCCATTCTGTAAACTCCAATACGAGCTTGATTTTCAACTAATTCACCAACAGAACGGACTCTTCTATTTCCTAAATGATCAATGTCATCTACTTCATCTTTTCCATCTCTTAAATCTAACATTTTATGGACAATAGCTACTATGTCGTCATTTCTTAAAATTGTGATCTTGTCAGAACAATCTTGTTCTAATCTAGAATTCATCTTCACTCTTCCTACGTCAGATAGGTCATATCTATCTGAACTAAAAAATAGATTGTTGAAAATTTGAGTAGCAATTTCAATTGTTGGTGGCTCACCAGGTCTAAGCATTTTGTAGATTTCTGTTATAGCCTCATCTTTTGAATTGTTTTTATCGTTTAAAATAGTTGTTAATAAGTATGGACCTTTGTTAATAGAGTTTGTTACAGAAATTTGTAAAGAATGTATGTTTGCATCTAATATTTGTTGTATTACCGTATCATTGATTTCCGTTCCTATTGAAAAGGTTCCCTCTTCTTCATCATTAACTTTCACATCCCTGTGTAAAAATTTCCCAAATAATGAGTCTCTTGTTACCAAAATATCTTTTAAGCCATCATTGGCTAGTTTTTTAGCATTTAAAAAATTAATTTTATCACCTAACTTTATTACTATTTCTCCAGTTTTAGCATCCATAACTTCCTCTGAGAAATTTTTTGCTTTATAATTTTCTGGATTAAATTTTGTTTTCCATTTTTCAGTTTTAGGGTCAAATGTATATTGTTCACTCTCATAAAATTCATCTACAATTTCTGCTTTAGTAAAACCTAATGCCATCAATAATGTTGATGAAAAAATTTTTTTCTTTCTATCTATCTTGAAATATAAAAAATCTTTAACATCATATTCAAAGTCTAACCAAGAACCTCTGTTTGGAATTACTCTTGCATTAAATAAAAGTTTTCCACTTGCATGAGTTTTTCCTTTATCATGGTCAAAAAATACACCTGGGCTTCTGTGCATTTGATTAACTACTACTCTTTGAACACCGTTAGTAATAAAAGTACCACTGTTTGTCATCATAGGTACTTCACCCATATAAACTTCTTGTTCTTTTGCAGATAAAATATCTTTGGTATTATTTTCTTGATCTATTTCATAAACAACTAATCTTAAAGTACATTTTAGAGCAGATGAGTAAGTTAAACCTCTAGTAATACATTCTTCAACATCAAATTTTGGTTTGTCTAATCTATAAGAAACATATTCTAAAGTTGCTTTATCATTTAAATCTTCAATTGGAAAAATACTTTTAAAAACTCTATCAAAACCTTTGGTCAACTCTGCCTCAGAATGAAATTCTGTCAGTTCTTTGTAAGAATTTTTTTGTACTTCTATTAGATTTGGTATGGATAAACTTTCTTTTAGTTTACCAAAACTTTTTCTTATGTTTTTCTTTTCAGTAAAAGATAATTGCATCTATATTTAATAATACTGATTATAAAAATCAGTATCTGAATTCTTTCTTATTAATTTATTTAAGTTCTACTTTTGCGCCTGCAGCTTCCAGCTTAGCTTTGATCTCTTCTGCATCTTTTTTGTTTACACCAGATTTAACTTCTTTTGGTGCACCCTCTACAAGATCTTTAGCTTCTTTTAAACCCAATGAAGTTGCTGCTCTAACTTCTTTAATAACATTAATTTTTTTCTCACCAGCTGATAAAAGCATGATTGTAAAATCATCTTTATCTTCTGCTGGAGCTGCGCCACCTGCTGCTGCTGGAGCTGCTGCTGCCATTGGAGTTACACCCCACTTTTCTTCTAATTGTTTTGATAACTCTGCTGCCTCAGCAACAGTCAAACTTGAAAGGTCTTCTATAATTTTATTTAGGTCAGGCATAATTTACTCTTTGGGTTGTGTTTCAGAATTTTCTGCCGACAAATTACTCATTTTTTCTGAGTATGCAAGCAAAATACTCACTAATTTTGATGCTGGAGCATTTAAAATACCAACAATATTTGCTCTAGCTTCATCTAAAGTTGGTAAACTAGCTACATTTTGGACACCAGCCTGATCTAAGACTTCGTTATCCATTATTCCACCAATTAATTTAAGATTTTCGTTATCTTTTGCAAATTTTGAAAGAATCCTTGCTGACATTATGGCGTCTTCACCAAAAGCAACAGCAGTTGGACCTGCAAATAAATCTGACAAATCTTTACATTTAGTTTTTTCCAAAGCTAATTTTGTTATTCTATTTTTTGTTATTCTGAAAATTATTCCATGCTCTCTCATTTTAGCCCTTAACTCATCTAATTGAGTCATTGTTAAACCTTGATAATGAGTGACCATTACAGCTTTGCTATTCTCAAACTGAGTGGTCATTTCTGAAATATAATTCTTTTTTTGTTCTTTAGTTAGCATGATTATATCGTCTTCCCTAATTTAACTTTGTATGAAACACCCATTGATGAAGTAACAAAAGTATTCTTAATCAAATCACCTTTTAAAGTATTGTTGGATTTTTCTTTCTCTAAAGCATCTAGTATCGCATGAAAATTTTTTAATAATTGGTCATCATGAAATGATTTTTTTCCTATGCTCACACCGATATTTCCATCTTTATCATTTCTAATTTCAACCTGACCAGATTTAGCATTTGTTACAGCCTCCTTAATATTTTCAGATACAGAACCAAGTTTTGGATTTGGCATTAATCCTTTTGGACCTAACACTTTACCTAATTTAGAAAGCTTAATCATCATACCGGGTGTACAAATTAATTTTTCAAAGTTTAATTCACCACCTTTAATTTTTTCAATAAACTCATCACTACCAACAATATCTGCTCCAGCATCTTTAGCCTCTTGAGCTTTGCTATCTTCACAAACTACTGCAACTTTAACATTTTTACCTGTACCACCTGGTAAGTTGACTACAGTTCTAATATTAACTTCGCTTTTTTTTTGCTTGTGGTTTATTTGAAAACTTAGATCTAACGACTCATCAAATTTAGTAGTACAATTTTTTTTAACTTCCGGTAATAATTTTTCAATAACATCAGCATTTAAGTCTTTTGTTTTTTCAGGTAATTTTTTATATCTTTTTGACGGCATTATTCTTTAACCTCTATACCCATTGATCTAGCTGATCCTGCTATTATTTTTACTGCTTCTTCTAAATCATGAGCGTTTAAATCTTTCATCTTTTGATTAGCAATATCCTCTAATTGCTTTTTGGATATTGATGCAACAATATTTCTTCCTGGTTCTTTAGATCCACCTTTTAGTTTGACTGCCTCTTTAATAAAGAAAGAAGCTGGTGGAGATTTAATTTTAAAATCAAATTTTTTATCTTTATAAACTGTAATTTCCACTGGAACAGGTTTGCCAGCCATTGATTTAGTTTTGTCATTAAAAGCTTTACAAAACTCCATAATGTTTACACCACGTTGACCTAGCGCGGGTCCAACAGGAGGTGCAGGATTAGCTTGACCGCCTTTAATTTGTAACTTTATAAATCCACTAATTTCTTTTGCCATTAACTTACTTTCTCAACTTGGTTATATTCTAAATCTACTGGTGTTGGACGTCCAAATATAGAAACTGACACCTTAAGTCTAGACTTTTCTTCATCTATATCTTCAACCATTCCACTAAATGAAGCAAAAGGACCGTCAACAACCTGAACTTTTTCACCAATGTTGTATTCTATACCAGATTTTGGCTGTGCCACACCATCTTTTATTTGACCTAATATTTTTTCAATTTCTTTATCGGAAACTGGAACAGGTATTCCCTTAGACCCTAAAAATCCACTTACTCTCTTTAAATTCTTAATCATATGATAGATATCATTATTCATTTCACACTTCACAAGTACATAACCAGGAAAATATTTCTTTTTTCTCTGAATTCTTTTTCCTCTTTTAACTTCTGTTACATCGTGCGTAGGAACAATAATTTCCTCAAATTTATCAGATATCTTAGCTTTTTCTGCTTCTTCTTTTATTAAACCAGATACTTTATTCTCAAAGTTTGAGTGTGATTGCACTATGAACCAATTTTTCATTAAATACTCACCTTAAGTAGCAATTCTAGAAAAAACTTTAAAACCTGGTCTAGAAGTAAAAAAAACAAAGACATTACAACTGCCATTGCAAAAACCATCAAAGCACCTTGCAACGTCTCTTTCCATGTTGGCCATGAAACTTTAAAAGCTTCTTGTTTTACTTCCTGAATAAATTTCATTGGGTTTTTCATAATTTTTAAGCTCTAATTGGCAGGAGCGGAGGGACTCGAACCCTCAGCCTCCGGTTTTGGAGACCGGCGCTCTACCAATTGAGCTACACTCCTATTTATAGAGTTACTCTATAATTTTAGTTACTACTCCTGCTCCAACAGTTCTTCCACCTTCTCTAATAGCAAAGTTTAATTGTTCTG
>Ga0066605_10002166_pt1 | contig 12594 bp, 8 predicted proteins | sample SaaInlLV_DNA_10m_FD_60385 | JGI IMG/M metagenome (GOLD analysis project Ga0066605, IMG submission 60385) | Marine microbial communities from expanding oxygen minimum zones in the Saanich Inlet - SI075_LV_DNA_10m | ecosystem: Environmental > Aquatic > Marine > Unclassified | place: British... | reverse complement strand
GAGGATTTAGCTAAACAGGGTTATGGGTCGCTTGCTTACAGGGATAGTTGGAATCTGTTTGATCAAATAATAATATCTACTGAACTAACGAAAAAAGATTTTTCAAGTTATCGTTTTTATCAAGCAGGAATTTATAATAAAACATACCTAGTAAATGCTCATGGAAGATATAAGGGATACCCCTATCGTAGTTTTGCGAGCGGATCCTATACAGGAGGTTACAGCGATCACTTTCCTGTCTACATTTATTTGGTAAAAGAAAAATAATCTCAGTTATTAAAAAAGCCTCCAATTAAAATCGAAGGCTTTTGTTTCACAAAACTACATTATGTGTTTGAAAATAGAATTTAAATTATTTTCTGGCTTTTCTATTTGCAATAAAACTTTTTACAAAATAAACCATTGAAAAAGTTGAGGTCCCAATCATTAACAAAACTCTTAATAACCCTAATCCTCCTTGATCTATTGATTTAGGTAGTCTCATCCCGACTAAGGCTAATAAAATTAATAACGTTAGTAGAACAGCTATATGAGCAACTACTTTATTTTCTTTTCTTATCCCAGGTGAGCAAAAGATTAACGCTGCACCAAAACCTACAGGAATAAGGGCAGTTGGTGAAATTACTTCAATATATCCCCATAATCCAATTGCAATTAAACAGACAGAATTTATTAAGTTAGCTTTTGTTGAATTCATAGTATAGTTTTTTTGTTAATTAATATTGGAATTAAAAATACAAGAATAATTAATTAAATCTATTAAAATAATCTTATTCTTATAAAAACAAATAAAAGAATATTTAAATTATTAATGATATCAATTATTAAATCTCTTCATAAAAAAACGCCCTGAACAAATCAGGACGTTTTGATAATTTATTTAAACTAGTATTAAAATTCGTAACGCATAGAAGCATTGAACGTTCTACCACCAGTAGTAAAATAACCAAATCTATCGGTTTGTTGGATTGCAACTTTATCAAATACATTGAACATATTAGCTCTGAAGGTCATTCTGTTAGAATTTCCTAAGCTAAATCTGTACGTAATTCCTGCATTTGTTAAGGCATAACTACCAAGCTGAGCTCCCGTATAATCTTCTTTTGAAGTATTTTCGTTCGTAAACTCGTAATGATTGTCGTTATACTTAATTCGAGCATCAATACTTAAACCAGAAGCAATTTTGGCATCAAAACCAATTCCTGTTGTAAATTGTGGTGCAGTCGATACTTTGATTCCATCACGATTAACTGTACTCGTTTCACCAATTTGTTCATTTGTGTCCGCATTATAAGTAGAAACAACAGCTTCTCCTTTATAAGTCCATGAACCAGCAGAAATAAACCCTTGGAATGACAACCAATCAGTAGCTCTATAACGAACATCTAGTTCAGCTCCTGAATGGTATTGTGTGATGCCTCGCTGTAAAGTAGTAGTGTCAAAATCATCTTGATCATCATCAGGGGTACCATTGTCATCTGTACCAAAGCTAGACAATGTTCTGTCCGTCCAATTAGTTACATAAGCATTGAAATTTGCTCTAAAATTATTAGTTTTAAAATGGTAACCCGCTTCAAAACTGGTAATTTTTTCATTTTCAACTGCAGGTGAAACCAATTCAGTAATAAAACCAGTATTTCTATTAAAGATATTATCAAGATAAGGTTGTCTTGAGTTGTATCCAGCATTGAAGAAAATAGTATTTCCTTCAGCCATGGTTAAAGAAACACCACCCTTTAAATTGTATCCTGTTTTACTAGTTTTTTCAGACTTAGCAGGTTTATATCGGTCCTCTCTTTCGTAAGACTGATTTGATACACCCCCTTGGGCGAAAATAGAAAACATATCGTTCGCATACTCTATCTGTCCAAAAGCACCCTGGTAGTTTATTGTTTCTGAATTATCGTAGGCAATTCTATCTTCTTCTGGTGCGAAATTAAATAAAGCGGCCCAGGGAGTAGCGTCATATGAATTAGTTACTACGTTATCGGATGGTAAGTTGTCTCCACTATCGTTTGTCCATCCTGATAATCCATAAAAATCAGCAATTTGTCTGAAGTGGTCTCCTGTGTAAGTTCTAACATCTACGCCCGCACTAGCTGTAAGATTTTCTGAAAAGTTATGCGTTAAATTAGATAATATCCCATACCAAGCGTGATTATTCATAGAAGCTCTTCTAATATATCCAGCACCATTTTCAGCTCCATAGTCACCACCTATTCCTACAAGAGCATTATTAGCTTCAATTGCAGGATAGTCAATTTGGCCAAATAAAGGTCCATCGCCATCTGGATCTGCTGTTCTAATTCTTCCGTTACCTCTTGGTCCTGTTCCACCACCACGTCCCCATGAAGCATACGCTACGGTAGACAGTTCAGTGTTTTCGGAAATATCAAAATCCCAGTTTAAATTAGCAACTGGTTTGTGGTAAAAATTTTGTCTTTCTGACGAGATATCTGTTCCATCTTCATTAAGGTAACCCCAATGTTGATTAAATTTAGGATCAGCAGCGATTATCTCTAAAGATTGAGACCACTGATTCCCATGTAATTGAGGAGCTCCCGTAATTAAAAAGTTGAAATTATGTCTTTCGTTTGGTTTATATCCCACGGCGAAATAATAGGTTTGCCCTTGACCATAAGTACCTTTGGCCCACTTTCTGTGTGCTTGCCAATGGTCTAATAGTACAGAAAAAGCCCATCCCTTTTCATTTCTACCAGAATCGTAACCAACAGTACCTTTAAAGTAACTATCATTAGCTCCCGTAAAACGAGCAAATCCACCTTGTTTCTTTTCTGCAGCTTTCATTACAATATTGGTAGTACCTCCAACAGACGGAATTGCTAACTTAGAAGCTCCTAATCCTCTTTGAACTTGAACCGTTGTAGCAATATCGGCAATACCAGCCCAGTTAGACCAATAAACCTTACCATCTTCCATACTATTTACAGGTTGTCCATTTAACAATATGGCAATGTTAGTTTGGTCAAACCCTCTTAAAAAAAATTGAGAATCACCAAAACCATTGTTCCCTGTAACTGTTGCAGAGGGTGTAAAAGCTATAGATTCTGTTAAATCTACATTTCCACCTCCTTTTAATTGAATTTCTTCAGCTGAAATTGTTGACACCGCAATAGGCGTTTTTCTGCTAGTAGCTAAATCGATAACTCCAGAACCTATTACCACTACCTCAGCAAGAGCATCAGCATCAATGGCTAAAGAAATTGTTTCTAAATTTACACTTCCATTAGAAAGTGAATAAGATACTGTTTGAGAAGAGTACCCTAAGTAAGAAACGGTAATATTTCCACTATTTCCGTCTACGGTAAGTGAAAAATTTCCATCAAAATCTGAGATAGCACCGTTGTCAGTACCATCTTCAACAATAGTTGCTCCTGAAAGCGGACCCCCTAAATCGTTGTCATTAATTGTTCCCGTAATAGTTCCTTGTGCAAATGAAATGACACTTACAAACAAAAAGGTTACTACTAAATAAAAAGTAATTTTTTTCATCATTTAAAATTGTTTTGAGTTGATGCAAATTTACATATTCAATTTGTTTTTTAACAAAATTATGATATTAAAAAACAAATAAATTTTAATGTAATTTGCTTTAGTAAGTATAACAAAAATCTAACTATGTATCGTTTATTTCATTAGTTTTTATTAACAAAGTTGTAAACTTTAAAAACTAAAATACAAGTTTACTTAACTGATTTTTTAATGGAGTGATATATTCAAAATAAGAATTTTGATATGTCTTTTGTAACGGTTCTGAAGGTGGTAAATCTTGCTTAAAAGGATCTACTTGTTTTCCGTTTTTCCAAAAACGATAACAGACATGAGGCCCACTTGTATTGCCCGTCATTCCAACCCAACCGATTACATCTCCTTGTTTTACCGCTTCTCCTCTTTTTACATTTCTCTTTTTCATGTGAAGATATTGGGTTTCGTAGGTGCTATTGTGTCTAATCTTAACGTAATTTCCGTTACCTCTTCTTTTTTCAGACTTTGAGACAATTCCATCTGCAGTTGCCAAAATTGGAGTTCCTACTGGTGCTGCAAAATCGGTCCCTTTATGCGGTCGGACTCTATTGCCATATAACTTGATTCTTCTTTTTAGGTTATACCTTGAAGAAATTCTACTGAATTTAACAGGAGCTTTCAAAAAAGCTCTTCTTAAATTGTTAGCCTTGTCATCGTAATAATCTTTAATTCCTAGCACGGAATCTCCTATGAATCCAAATGCATAAAGAGGTTTTCCTCGATGCTCGAACATAGCTGCTTTTATTTCTCCTAAACCTGCAGGAATCGTATCGTTAATGTACTTTTGAGTGTAAACTACTTTAAATCTATCTCCAGGCTGTAATCTAAAAAAGTCAATAGTCCAAGCATAGATATTTGCTAATTGATCGGTCATATTTGGACTTAATCTTTGATCCTCCATAGTTTGAGAGAGTGAACTCGTTATGACTCCCTTAGCTGATTTTTCTATATAGGTAACTGGCTTTTTATCATTGAAAGCGCTTACACAATCTCTTAAATCAATTACCGCAAAATCAACTCTATTTTTTTCATAAATAAATAATTGTGTTTTGCCAATACTATCTTTTGAATTAAGTAAAACATAGGGGTTGCCAACTTTTACCCTTCTAACATCAAAGCTATCTTTAATTTTTGAAACAACTCCATAGATTTCTCCCTGTGACACGTGATTTTCGTCTAAAATAGCGCCAAAAGTATCCCCTGACCGAATGGTATCCCTTACAACATTGAATTCGTTAAAATCATACCCATACTGAAAATTAGCTTTTATTACATTTTTTGTAGTAGCGGTATTATCCGCTCTTTTTTGAGTGCAAGAAATAAAATAAAAAAAAATCGGGATAACTAGGAGAGCATTTTTCAATATAAATTAATTTTAAAGATTAGTTCCCCACTCATTCAACTCCTTTTCAGACCATAGATCTGGGAAAAAAATTCTTTTTTGATATTTTGGATGCATGTATTTTTTCCAGTCACTTCCTCCTGTTGCTTCAATCTCTTTTCCTGAAGAATTATCTCCTGAAATATAATGATTAGCAGCATTGTAATGCGCCAAAACCCAAGTGATATTTACGGTATAATCATAATGCCTCATGGCCTTGATTAATTTGGGATCTTGTTGAACCTCTTTTGGCAACTCCTTGAATTTAGCATATAAATTTATGGTATTGTATTCTTTGGTAAAAGCAATAAATTCGTTTTTGTATTTTTCTTCAAAGGAAGATAAGAGATACGATTTTTTTCCAGTTTTATAATCCTTTCCAGCTGCTTGCCAATACAAATGATTTAAAGCATGCTCATAAGGAGTGTTTCGATCTATGGTCTCCCTAAATCTTGCATCTATTAAATTAATTAAATCTGTAGAAGCAAATTCAATTTTTCGGTACTGAGCACTTTGAAAACCACTTGCTGGGGTTAAGGTATTTCTAAACTTTAAATACTGTTCTATTTCCATTCCGTCTTGCATGATGGAAAAAGATGAAGTAAGCATATCAAAGTACCTACTGATACGCATTAGTCTCGAGGAAAAAAACTCTGCAGTTAGCGCTTTATGATGGCCGACCTGTTCGATTTCCCAAAGGATCATTTTAAACAACAGTTCATTTACTTGATGATACATAATAAAAATCATTTCATCTGGCAATGTAGTTCTTTGAAGTTGTAAATTTAATAAGGCGTCTGTTTTAATATAATCCCAATAAGTAATTGGTTCACTGTATAGTAATCCCTCTAAGTGGGTATCTAAATCTTGACCTATATCGTTAAATTTATTCTCTAACTGATGTATCAATTGATCTCTATTTGATTGAGTTGCCATAATCTATTCTACAAATATTTTAAATGAATTATTTAGTTTTTTAAACTCTATTAAAGAAGCTTTTAACGATCCAACTACCAAATCTGCTTTTATTAATAATGGTAATTTATTATCATCATCACTAACCCAAATTGTTAGACTTTCTTTTTCATTAAAAACTCTACCTGATTGAACGTAGGGCCTAAAAACCAAGCAAGGAACTTTTCCAAACTCTGAGTCTAATATCTCTCTCCGTAAATATTTAAGTTTGAATTTATAATTTTCACTATCAAAAAACATATCTAAATTAAACTCATCGCTCTCCTTTAAATGAAGGGTGTCTAAATTATTACGAAGATAATAAAAAGAAGAAACCATATCTTGAGCCTTTTCTGGAAAAGGAACTGTTTTTTCATGATTATTTATAAAATCTACTATAGTCGCCATTTTAGAAGAATGATTAAAGTCAATCTGAATCTCTTTTTTATAGCCTCCTTCATTGATATCTCTAATAAACCTGAGGGGGAGATCATCATTTTTTAAAATATAAGATTCATAATGATCTTCAACCTTAAAAAACCAACTAGTCACTCCCGTAGTTTTTCCAAAGCCAATGATGTGATATACCTCTTCATTATTTAACAGCTCACTTTTAACTTCAAGAGTAGCCTGCCCTGCGTTTATTAATCCATAATGGATCTTAAACTTTAGCCATTCTCCGTCTTCGTAGGCTTTTTTTTGACAAAAGCCATACGAACTGAAAAAAAATATTATTAGAGCGCTTAAATATTTCATTAACCGATAGATTATTATCAAAAATTATTCATGCTGCTGATTAACAATAACGCTATTAAAAATAGTTCAAAATTAAAGAGTCCCTCTATTGGCTTGTTCTCTCTCAATAGATTCAAAGAGTGCTTTAAAATTTCCTGCTCCAAATCCTTGAGCTCCCATTCTTTGAATAATTTCAAAAAATAAAGTAGGTCTATCTTCTACTGGTTTTGTAAATATTTGAAGTAAATATCCTTCTTCATCAGCATCTACAAGTATAGAAAGTTTTTGTAACTCTTTTACATCTTCTTTCATCATATCCATGTGCGACCCTAATCTGCTTGGAATTTCGTCGTAATAAGCTTGTGGTGGTGATGGTAAAAACTCTACTCCGCGAGCTTTAAGTTGAGCGACTGTTTTAATTATGTCATCAGTAGTAACTGCTAAATGTTGTACTCCGGAATCTTCATAAAAATCTAAGTACTCTTCAATTTGTGATTTTTTTGCTGCTTTTGCAGGTTCATTAATTGGAAATTTTATTCTTCCATTTCCATTGCTCATCACTTTACTCATGAGTGCAGAATATTCTGTATGAATTTGTTTGTCATCAAATGATAAAAAATTAACAAATCCCATAACATCCTCGTACCATTTGACCCATTTATTCATTTCGCCCCAGCCTACATTTCCAACCATATGATCAATATATTTTAATCCAACAGGCTCTGGATTATACTCCGATTCCCAAGGAACAAAACTTGGTAAAAAGGTTCCTTTGTAATTTTTTCTTTCAACAAACATATGAACTGTTTCGCCATACGTATAAATACCTGCTCTAACAACTTCTCCGTATTCATCTTTCTCAACAACAGGTTCCATGTAAGAAACAGCACCTCTTTTAGTGGTTTCTTCATATGCTTTTTTTGCGTCTTCAACCCATAAAGCAATTACTTTTACTCCATCTCCATGTTTAACAATGTGCTCATTGATAGGAGAGCTACTGTTAAGAGGTGTGGTTAATATTAAAACTATTTTATCTTGCTTTAAGGCATAACTCACACTGTCTCTAGAGCCTGTTTCTAATCCTTTGTAAGCATAGGACTGAAAGCCAAATGCCGTCTTATAGAAATGAGCTGATTGTTTTGCGTTTCCAACATAAAACTCAACATAATCTGTTCCAAGCAAGGGTAAAAAATCTTGTGCTCCATCAAATATTTTTTCTAAACCGTAATCAACCGATTTTACTTCTTTATTACTCATATATATTGTTTTTCAAGGATTAAATAATCCAAGATTTATAATAATCGTCTACTTTTAATTTTAAGGCTTCTTCCGTGATCATGAGCGGTTTAAAAGGGTCAATCATCACAGCTAATTCTTCTGTTTCTTTTTTTCCAACACTTCTTTCAATTGCACCTGGATGGGGTCCATGAGGAATACCTCCTGGGTGCAAAGTAATCTGTCCTTTTTCAATATTATTTCTACTCATAAAATCTCCATCTACATAATACAATAGTTCTTCCGAGTCAATATTTGAGTGGTGATAAGGTGAAGGAATAGATTTTGGATGATAGTCATACATTCTAGGGACAAAAGAACATACAACAAAACCGGATGCTTCCCATTGTTGATGAATAGGAGGAGGCATATGAATTCTTCCTGTAATGGGTTCGAAATCGTGGATTGAAAATGCATAGGGATAGTGAAAACCATCCCAACCAATTACATCAAAAGGATGATTTGAATGGGTGTATTCCCACATTACGCCTTGTTTTTTTGAAACTATTTTAAATTCTCCTTTTTCATCATGGGTTTGAAGATCTTTAGGCAACCTAAAGTCTCTTTCACAAAATGGAGAGTGTTCTAAAAATTGCCCAAAATTGTTTCTATACCTTCTTGGGCTTACTATTGGACTAAAGGACTCAATATATAGCAGTCTGTTTTCTTCCGTTTCAAAGTCAATTTGATACGTAGTCCCTCTAGGAATGATTAAATAGTCTCCATACTGAAATTTAATATTTCCATACATTGTTTTTAAGGTTCCAGAGCCTACATGAATAAATAACATTTCATCAGCATCTGAATTTCTATAAAAGTAATCTTCAGAAAATTCCTTTGGAGCTGCTAAACCAATATGCAAATCGTTGTTTACAAACAATGTTTTCCTGCTTGCTAAGAAATCTTTTTCAGGACTTATTGAAAACCCTTTAAAGCTGAGCGCCTTCATATTTTTGTCAATGGCAATTTTTGGGCTTACATCTTCACCTCTTTTGATCTCAGAAACAACAGTTGGTGGGTATAAATGATAAATTAGAGAAGACATCCCTGCAAATCCTGCTGTACCAAATAGTTCTTCTTGGTATAAAGATCCATCAGGTTTTTCGAATGTTGTATGTCTTTTGGGTGGTATTTTACCGAGGTTGTGGTAACGTGGCATAATTTTTTTATTAAATGATTAAACTTAATTATCTGAAAATTATTAAATGCCTATTCTGGGTTTCTTTTATTTTGAAACTTGATATCAAGAAGGGTATATTTCCAACGACGAGTAGTCATAATACAAATATCGTAAAAAATTATTGTTTTTAGATGAAGAGACCATTAAAACCTAACTAAGGATATACCGTCTGTTAAAAACGATATCCTACACTCACATACCATGCACTTTTCTCTATTTCTGGTGAATATGAATATTTAGTTTCAATCGGGCCTAAAAAAGTATCCCATCCTAAACCTACAGCATATCCCGAATAATCAATTGCATCAATCCATTTATTATCGTCAAATAAATTATCTCCAACATTTGCAATGTTTGCTGAGGTGGTGAAATATATTTTTTTGTAAAAATTATAATTAAAGGTTATTGTTGCTTTTAAAAATGTATCTCCCCGAAGATTCAAATCTTTATACCCATACAAAGGCACTAAATTACTGGACAGCTTATAACCATATCCTCCTACAAAGAAATCAAAAGATTTTGTAGCATCTCCCCCTATATTAAGACCTCCTTCAGCCTCTATCAGTGCAGAAATATTTTTAAAAATGGTCTTGGCATACCCTAATTTAGCTCTCCCAATTGAAAATTCGTTGAAGTTTTTATTAATCCCATTTGCATAAAAATAAAAGTTAAAATTTCCCTTAAAATAAAACCCCTTCGTTGGAAAAAATTTATGATCGAATGAATCGTAAATAATATATCCCAAAGCGCCTATATAATTGGTATCATCAAAAACTGTTCTGGGCTCATTATTTTGATCAATCCCAATCGTTTTAGAAAAATACTCTTTCCATTTGTGTTCAATTCCAACTCCAATTAAAAAAGTTCTTTTGAAAAAGGATTGTAAATATATCTGATTTGTTAATTCTGCATATTGAAAATTTAAACTATTGATATCCGTTTGACTATCAGTCATTTCAATTGCTCTAATAAAATCTAGATTTACGTTTTCATCAAAAGTATTATAATTAGAGTTGAATCCGATACTCCAATAATAGCCTTTATCAATAAAATAATCAAAGTTATATCTGAGGTTATCACCTACTATAATATCAAAAGATGTGATGTCATTATTTGTTAAGAGTCTTTTTTGAGTATAATTTACTAAAACAGCTGTCTTGTATAGATCATCGTAATGTGCTCCCAGTCGAAAGGAAGATCTGTTTTCGCTTTCAACCACATCAAATTTTATGATAAGCCCACCTTTTTTATCACTGATAAAACGATAATTAATTTTTTGAAAATTATTAGTTGCTGACAAATTGTTAACTCCCTCGCTAAACTCCTCCCAAGAAGTTGTGGAGGGAATTCTTAATTTTAATTTTCCTAAAATATAAGAGCGAGTGTAGTGACTGTTGCCGTCTATTTGGATTCCGCTTATGATTAATGAATCGCTGAAATTAACGATCTCTTCATTTCTTGGAGCCCTTTTTTGTTTAGCGGCGAGTTTAATTAATTGATTCTTGACCGACAGTGCTTCATTTAATCCCGCAGCTATAATTTCTGATTTCTCACGAAAAGAAACAACCGAAAAATCTGTGATATTTGGCCGAATATAAATATCTGTATTTTTTCTCTTTTCTATCATTGCTTCGATTGCACTGTAATTACCAACTTGCCCTAATATTTCAATAGCGCTTTTAAGGTCATTTCTTGTTTTCAAGGTATCTTGAACATCAATTCCGATTATAAAGTCAACCCCCATCAACCTTAACTCCTCAACAGGATAGTTGTTGGTAACCCCCCCATCTACATAAATTGAATCTCCAAGTTTAACAGGGTTAAATAATGTTGGCAATGCACTACTCGCGGCAACAGCTCTAGGTAAATACCCTTTATTTAATACGGTTTCTTTTCCCGATTCAATATTGGTAGCGATACAGAAAAAAGGAATGGGTAAATCTTTAAAATTTTCAATATCACCTACATGAGCAGTTAATTTCGAAAATAAATTATACATATTTTGACCCTTAGAAATTGAAGTGGGAAGTGAAATTTTAAAATTATTAAACGGGAGCGTCAGCGCATACCTTTCTGATTCATATTTTTCAAAAAATGTTTTTGCACTTCTAGGAATCTCATCTTGAATTAATTGAGAAAAATTTACTGCTCTAAATATAGAATCTATTTGAGTTGCTGAATAACCAGAGGCATACAAACCGCCAACAATTGCACCGGTACTTGTGCCTCCAATGTAATCTATACGAACACCTGTTTCTTCTATAACTTTTAAAGCTCCTATATGCGCCATCCCTTTGGCCCCGCCTCCACTTAATACCAACCCCACTTTAATATCTTCCTTAGGAGTTTCTTCTTGGGAAAAAACAAGTCCTGACGTAAATAAAAATGTTGCAAATACTAAAAATTTCACTTTAACTAGTTAAGATATTACGATGAGTAAAGATAAACTCTAAATCGTTACATTTTATTTATAATGATCTATTATTTTTTGTGCTTTACTGGGGCCAACAATCATCGAGATGTCGTCAAAACTTGCAGTTTGTAATCTTTTCAAACTTTTGAAATTCTTTAATAATTGAATGATTGTTTTTTCTCCAATACCTTCGATAGTCAATAATGTGGTGTTTAAAGCTTCTTTACTCCTTTTGTCTCTGTGAAAAGTTATCCCAAACCTATGGGCTTCATTTCGTAGTTGTTGTATAATTTTTAAGGTCTCTGACTTTTTATCTAAATATAAAGGGATGGGGTCTTCAGGATAAAATAATTCCTCTAATCTTTTTGCAATACCTATGATAGCAATTTTTCCTCTAAGCTGAAGTTTGTCAAGACTTTTCAGGGACGAAGATAATTGGCCTTTCCCTCCATCAATGATAATTAATTGAGGTAAGGGTTGCTTTTCTTCAAGCAACCGTTTGTACCTTCGATATACCACTTCCTCCATGGAAGCAAAATCATCGGGCCCCTTAACGGTTTTAATATTGAATTTTCTATACTCTTTTTTACTAGGTTTTCCATTTTTAAATACCACACAAGCAGCGACTGGATTGGTTCCTTGAATATTACTATTATCAAAGCATTCTATATGGCGAGGCTCTTCAGATAGGCGCAAGTCCTTTTTCATTTGAGACATGATTCTATTTTCATGACGGTTAGGATCTGTAATTTTTGTTTGTTTGAACCGCTCCATCCTGTAGTATTTTGCATTTCGAAGTGATAGGTCTAAAATTCGTTTTTTATCGCCAAGCTTAGGTATATAAATTTTTAAATTTTCTCCAACGTTAATTTTAAACGGAACATAGATCTCTTTGCATAAAGACTGAAACCGTTGTCTTAACTCAATTACTGAAATTTGTAAAATTTGCTCATCCGTTTCTTCAAGTTTCTTTTTTATTTCTAATGTATGTGAGCGAATAATCGACCCATACGACAATTGAAGATAGTTAACATATCCGTAGGCTTCATCGGTTACGATTGAAAAAACATCTACATTATTAATCTTTGAATTTACAATCATCGATTTAGA
>Ga0066605_10002145_pt1 | contig 12641 bp, 10 predicted proteins | sample SaaInlLV_DNA_10m_FD_60385 | JGI IMG/M metagenome (GOLD analysis project Ga0066605, IMG submission 60385) | Marine microbial communities from expanding oxygen minimum zones in the Saanich Inlet - SI075_LV_DNA_10m | ecosystem: Environmental > Aquatic > Marine > Unclassified | place: British... | reverse complement strand
CAGAAGTTAGAGGTATTTACCTTAATGCTAAAGTTAAAAACGAGCATGGTACTGATTCTAATATTTATGATAGGTATATGAGAGTTTATAGTGGACATATTCACTTTAGACAAGAACGAGGTAAATTATTAATGGTCGGAGTACCTTATCAATTAACTAGATCAGATCGAGATAATCCAAAAGGATTTGACTTGGTTAATCTAGAAACAATGGAGGAAACATTCTTTGAGAATAATGCCTCTCCTAAGTTCTTAAGATACAATATTAAAGCGCTATATGATATGCCTCTTGGCAAGTTTAAGGAACAGATAAAGAATAACTTTGTAGATCTATTCGTTCCATCACAAATTGCTACAACCAACGCATTAAGCCAGTTGGTTAATGAAATTCAAAATATTTCTAGAAAACTAGAACCAAATATTTACGAAGAAGATTCGTATATTGATAAAGACTTTTATGACATTAACGAAATTGAGGAGATGTATAAGAACTATAATATCCTTAATTTATGTAACATGTATGTAGATGGTATGAAACAAGATGATGATTTGACTCTAAAACTAAAGAGCAAGTTAAAACAATTGTATACTCAGTGTGCATACAATTACGATACCGAGAAGTAAATGAGAATAGACTATATTGAATTTAAGAATTTTGCTTCCTACGGAAATCAAAAACAGAGAATAGAATTTAAAGAAGACACCTCTGAGTTATTTTTAACTCTAGGTAAAAACGGTGATGGTAAAACTACTATTGCCAATGCTATTATCTATGCTTTGTATGGTAAAGTTGAAGGTGTAAAATTATCAGATCTACCAAATAGAATTAATAAAGAACTACATGTTAAGATCGGTCTTATGTGTGGTACTATGAAGATTGAAATTGAAAGAGGCTTAATGCCTAATAAGTTTTCTGTATTAATCAATGGAGTTGAATTTGATAAAGCCGGTAAAAAATCTGTACAAGATTATTTAGAAGAAGAGGTATTCGGTATTCCATACCATGTATTTAAAAATATAATTATCTTATCAGTAAATGATTTTAAATCTTTCTTAACCATGTCTAATTCGGATAAGAAACAAATTATTGATAGAATGTTTGGCTTCTCTATTCTTAATGATATGCAAAAGCAAATCAAAGATGAACGTAGAGATATTAAATTCGATATTGATGCTTTTGATGCTGAGTTAAATGAGATAATGAATTCAATTGGATCGGTTAGAGGTAAACTAAATACTCTGTTAGAAGAATCTAAAAATGTAAATAAATCTAAGATCCAAGAATTAAAAGATGAATTAGTAGCACTACATGAAGTGGTATTAGATATTGATGCTAATCGTAAGAAGGAAGAAGGTGCAATGAATACTTTTAATACTCAATGGAATGAAAAGCGCACAGAAGCAGGTGATATTAAAAGAGAAATAGATTATCTAAATAAGAAGTTAAAGCTATATGAGAGTGGTCATTGCCCGACATGTGAAACTAAGTTAACTTCAGATTGGCACAAAACTCAGAAAGTAGAATTTGCAGATAAGATAGAATCGAGTACAGATCAGATTAAATCAATTAAGGCTGAGATGGATTTATTACAGGACAAAGTAATTGAAGCAAGAGAGGCTAAGCTAGATTTAGAAGGACAGATCTCAGATAACAAAGTAACAATGCGAGGACTTAAAGGAGAACTCGTTAAATTAAAAGATACTCCAGAAGGTTCTGACTTCGACCACCTAAGAAATCTTATTACAGAGTTTGAGGAAAAAGAGGCTACTAAATCTGCAAGTAAAGATGGCCTAAACGCAGACTATCATTTTATGGAAATTGTAGAAAATATCTTAGGTGAAGATGGCGTAAAGAATCTTGCAGTTAAAACTATTCTACCAGGACTTAATACTAATATAGCAGCAATGGCACAAACGATGCACTTGCAATTCCATATTAGATTTGATGAGAAGTTTAATTGTATTATTAATCACCTAGGTGAAGATATTAATCCAATGACACTTTCGACAGGTGAGCGTAAGAAAGCAGACTTTATTGTTATTATCGCAATCATTAAAATCTTAAAGTTAAGATTTCCACAACTAAATTTATTATTCTTAGATGAGTTACTATCTTCAGTAGACCATGATGGTGTTTACAACATATTAAAGATTTTAAATCAAGTAATCAAAGAACATGAAATCAATACGTTTGTTATTAACCACTCTGTTTTGCCACATGAGATTTTTGATAAGAAGATACAAATATATAGAGAGAACGGCTTTTCTAAGTTTACTATCGAAAACATAGATTAAAGAGGATATATAATAAAACGAATAAAATAATAATATAAAATATTATGGCAATAACAGCAAGACATTTCGGTTACAAACCGTCAAGCAACACCTATAACTTTACTGGTTATACTGATCACTCACTTTTAATAGTACAGGACGTTGCTCCGATATGGAACTCAAACGGCCAAGTTCCAGGCCAAGAATTCAATGGATTTGAATGGATAATGGGACCAGACGAAGATCGTTTTGACTGGGTCATTGCTTATACAGCAGTTGGATTAGGTCTAGAAGCAGGAGCTATAACTACAGAAGGTGAAGTATCAACTCCAGGCTATGAGCCGGATGGTAGTTTACCAGCAGAATATCAATTTGAAGGACCTGCAAAAAAGATAGCTTTTAGAGGAGGCGCAGATGCTGATTTTTTAGGAGCAGCAAATGATTTAACCGGACAAAATTTTACTACGGAAGCTGAAGCTGTTACATGGCTAAATTCTACTTCTCGCGCAACATGGACAAACCATACAGCTGTCAGCGACGGTGACAATAAAGAAAATCCTACTCCTACAGATTTCTATTATGAGGTTACAGAATGTGGTGGAAGTACCGTTTTCATACTAAAAACAACATCAAGTGAATTGACACGTTTTAGCGCATACGAAGCTAATGAGCTACTGATCGCTGAAGAACTCGTTTTCGATTCTGAAACTTATGTAGTTGTTAGATCAACTACAGCGCAAGCGCATCAACTATTAGATGCTAATCCTACTCTTGGAAATTGTGAAGCATAACTTTAATTAAATTTAATTAAAAATGGCCAATAGAAATATTGGCCATTTTTGTTTGTTTAGAAGAATGATATATAACCTATGGCTACATATAATTTAAAATTCAATAAGGATGATTCAGTTATTAGACACATTATTGTGGGTCTATTAGCAGATCTTAATGGTAAACTTAGTTTTTATAGACAAATTAGTAATAATGAAAGAGCAGAAATAGATGTTCCCTTCTTTTATGCTGTATCAGGTGATGAGAATTTCATGAAAGATGCGTTTTTATTCTCTAGTGTTAACGGCGACAGCTGTGATCCTAATGGAGAATTTGCAGATGGCAATTATGATAAAGTACCAAGAGGTATTGTTAACTTAAGTTCATTTTCAGTAGATCCTTCAAAACTAGTTAATAAAAGAAATATGGGTCATTATATGATGATGAATGAGGATGGCCTGATGGAAGGCTATGTTGCTGAATTTGAAATGATTCCATGTACAATTGGTGTTGATGTTGAAATATTAGTATCTAGTCAACTTGATCTTTTTAAAGTTACAGAGGCTATTGTAAAGAAAATGTACAAGGCTAATTTTTATCATGTAGACGCTGGACATTTAGAAGAGGGTACTTATAGAATTACATCCGAGTATATGATGCCAGATGATTATTCACAAGAAAGACCTGTTGAATATTCGTTTGATGACAAGCAAAATCATAAAGTTACATTTAGTTTAGAAATTGCATCATTTATACCTTCATTTGATTTTGAAGAAGATGTTTATAGAAAATTCACTAGAACTAGTTATGCCAATGCCATTGTCGGAGACTATGGAGATCCTAATGATTTCTTAGACCCAACGGTAATGCCTAATGTTTACTATGATACTTATGATCCTGCTAAATGGGAATCTAATGGTACTGCATGGATTAAAACAGAAGTAGCACCGGATATTACAGACCCTGCAATTTTAGCAACATTTGGTAATCAATTAACAACAGAATCTCAAATCAAACGCCTTAGTAGACGTAGAAAACAAGCTAACAGAATGTTTGCTATTGGTAATAGTAATCTAACCACACCGGGCATGGGAGCTCCAAACAGTGCATTACTTGGAGATAACTATGAAGTAAAAGCAAAGCGCTTTCCATGGGGTGATAAACTAGATGAAGAAAATGATTGATATATACATTAAGAAAACATAAAAATTTGATAATGACAAATACATTTAACAAAGAAATTAAATCTCCAATCCTAGAGCAAGGTCAAGGTTATATCTTCCATGCAGCAGGAGGTGATTTTAAAATTACAGGAAGCCATATCGAACTTACCAACGAAACTAATGATACTTTTAGAACTTTAGTAGCAGCTGGTAAAATATTTGATATTAACGAATCAGGTATTTCTTTTTACTATGATTGGAATGCTAAATCATCAGTAACTAAAATACAAGAAGGTTCTGTAGAAAATTTTGATAACTATTTAGCTTTAACAGAAAAGTTATCATTCTTAGAAGAAACTACAAAAGAACTTAGAACATCTTATGGTAAAGGTGAAAAGTCTGGAGCTTTAACTGAGGCTAATAAAGAAATTAAACTTATTAAAACTGCAATAAACGAAGCGAAAGCTGGTAGCTTAATAGTTAATTTTAAATACGACGCAACTAAAAACATTTTCAAAGCTGGTAATATTGAAATGCCACTAGGCTCTGAGGATAAACTATCTGAAATGTTTTTTGCATCTGGGTATATTAAATATGCAGACAAAAAATTAATTGAAGCGTTTCAATTAGCAGCTGAGAATTTTACATCATATAAAGTTTTAGATTTTGTAACTGAAGCTAAACAAGGAGATATTACTGTAGTAACTATGAGAGCTGAAAACAATGCATTTGTATTCAGAGCAAACGAATCTACAAAATTAGCTAGATTTGAAAAAATGCTAACTAATGCAGCAATAGATTATGTAAAAGAACAAACAGGAGCAGATATTACTGAACAGTTTAAAGATCTTTTAGAATCTGCAGCAGCATTAACAAATGAGAAATTAGAAAAGATAAATCTTTACAAAGAGATGTTATCATTCTTATATGACCAAAAGGGTAGATTAGCTGAGGCTAATAGAAACCTCCCAGATATTAAAGCAGCTGACAATTTAATTAGTTCTGAAATTAATAGAATTAGTGAAGATATTGAAAAACTAAAAGAAGATACTTTAACTATCGAAGATGGTTATGTAAATGCTAAATTAAAAACTACAGTTGAAGGTCTTGCAGAAGATTCTACAATTAAAGTAGATTCTATAGAATATACAAACGCAGGTAAGAATGATATTCTAACTGTATTTGTAGAAGACAAACCATATAGAGTGGAAAAGTATAAGATTAATATCGCACCAGAAGATTCAGTATAATATACTTTCTCAACCAACATAATAACAGAAAAGCCCATTCGAAACAAATGGGCTTTTTTTCATATAACTAGTAATCAATAGAACAACTAACGTGCCTAGAAAAAAGAATTATTTAAATAACAAAGACCTTTACAATCAGATTGTACTGTCTAAAGAAGATGATAAGCTAACAAAAGATGCTGAAAAGATGCTAATACTTATTGCAGAACGAGCAATTAGAAAATTAGTATATTTAAATTCTGATGATAAAAATGATTGCATGCAATTTGCAATTTTAGATCTTCTTAAATACTGGAGAAACTTTAACCCTAAATATACTAACGCATTTGCATATTTTACAGAAATTGCAAAGAGAGGTTATGCAAAGGGTTGGAATAAAATACATCCTACGAAATATAAAAACACAATGTCAATGGATCGCATCAACACTAAAGGTGGTGATGGTGAATCCGGAATGTTTAATATTTAATGTCAATAAAGAACTTAAAACCTAGCGGCAACTCAGGATTTGTACAGGGGTATTACAACCCATTAAATCCAGATAAGTATATCGGTCCAACGCCGATCATTTATCGTTCCTCTTGGGAAAGAAAGTTCTGTATTATGTGTGATACTAAAGAAAGTGTATTAAAGTGGTCAAGTGAACCTGTAACTATTAAGTATAAATGGTCAAAAGATGGTAAAGAACATAAGTACTATCCAGACTTCTATATGAAAACTGCAGGTGAAAATGACGAAGGTCCGGTGGAATGGCTGGTTGAAATTAAACCAGAGGCACAGATTAAAAAACCACTCCCGCCTAAGACTAAATCTAAGAAGGCACTTAATTCCTATAAATTCTTAGCCGAAGCATATATTAAAAATCGTGATAAATATGCCTATGCAAATGCTTGGTGTGAAAACCGAGGTTGGCGATTTATAGTCTTAACTGAAAAGACACTTAAATAATGGGAGAGGTAAAGAAAACAATAAGACAATTAAGTAAAGACGCTGGCGGTAAAGCCAGGGCAGCATCTGCTGCAGAAGAGTGGTTTGATACTTCTAAAAAATCTGTTAGAGAAAAGGCAGTTGCTAGATCTGCAGGACCATTCCAACAAGGTAAGATATATGTGTTTAGATATGAGAACCCTATATCTGCAGAATGGTGGGATAGTAACCCAGTAGTATTGGCGCTGAACCGCTCTGATACAGGCAATGACATGGGTATTAATCTTAATATGTTACCTGTCCCTGTAAAAGAAGAGCTCTTAGATTTTGTTTACGAGCAATATAAAGGGTATATTAGCGGACAAGACCGTGGAGCTAAAATGCAAAACGCTAGAGCACAAGGACCATTATCATTATCATATCAAGGAGCTAAATCTTTTTTAAAGAGATACGGCTTCGATTTCGCAATAAGACAGTATGCAACAACTCGTAAATCTCAACAAGTTGTAGTGTCATACGAAAACTGGGCAAGAATAGCTCTTTGTGACTTTTTAGAGCTAAATGGCTCATCAGTTGGCAAGATCAGAGCAGCCTTCAGAAACCATCTAAATAAATGAGATATATAAAACAGAAATAATACTATATTATGGCAGGATTTACCGACAAAAGAAACGGACCTCTTAGTTCTAACGCAAGACCATTTAGCCTCTCCAATGCTTTGAAGACGCTAAGTTCTTTTGGTATGCGTTATGATGACATGGTGCTTAGACAATCTCAAGCGATTGGCCCAATGGAAGACCAGTTTGGTTACAACCAAATGAATCCGTTTGGATTAGATAACGATGATATTTATGGTGCATTTGCTGCACTATCTATGGGTGATATAAATATGAAAAAGAACGTACCGTTCTTTGATACAGATTATCCTGGAAAAAGAGATGAATTGAGAAGATTCTCAATGAATGATGAAGTTGAAGATATACTAGATATACTTTGTGATGAAGCTGTAGTATATGATGAAAAGAACTTCTTTTGCCAACCTGAAATAATGGGACTTGATGTATCAGATGATGTACAAAAAGACCTTAACAAATACTTTAGACAAATCTATCACTATTTTGGATTTAATGGTGAACAATCAGCATGGTACTTCTTTAGAAAGTTCCTAGTTGATGGTTACTTATCATTTGAGATAATTTATTCCCCAGACCAAAAAGAGATTATAGGATTCAAAGAGATCGATCCAGTAACTCTAATGCCAGGTTACAATAAAGACGATGGTAAAAAAGTTTGGGTTCAATACAAAGACGAACCTACTAAAGAAAGAGTATTATATGATTCTCAAATCATTTATCTTTCATACTCATCTCTTTCTACAGCATCAAGAGTATCTTATGTTGAAAGATTAATTAGATCATTTAACCTACTTAGAATTATGGAACACACCAGAGTAATCTGGGCAGTGACCAATGCTTCATTTAGAATGAAATTTATTATACCTGTAGGTGGTAAATCTAAAACTAGAGCAAAACAATCGTTAGCTCAGTTAATGAACAACTATAAAGAGGTAGTTGATTTTGACTTCGAATCAGGTACATTAGAAACTGATGGTAAGCCAATGCTACAATTCTCTAAAGAATACTGGTTACCGTCTAAGGATGGAGAAGTACCAGAAATCGAAACTCTTAGCTCTGAAGGACCAGATCTTTCAGATACTGAAGCAGTTAGTTATTTCCAAAACAAATTAAAAGAGGTTTCTAAAATTCCTTACAACAGATTCTTATATGAAGATGATGGCGGTGACTATGCATTAGCAGGTGATGGTATGGTAAGAGATGAAATCAAATTCGGTAAGTTTATTAAAAGATTAAGATCAGTCTTTCAAGAAATCTTAGTTAAACCATTATACATTCAAATGTGTCTTAAGTACCCAGAGTTTACTGACGATCCTCAGTTTAAAACTCAAGTAGCTCTAAGATATAATGAAGAGAATATGTTCGCTGAATTAAAAGAACAAGAAATAATGCAATTAAGATTAGACTTTATCTCAAGTATGAGAGATAGTTTAATGACGACTAACCAAGAAACAATGGAAGAGGAATATTATTTTGATCAAGAATACTTGGTTAGAAAGTATTTAAAATTAACTGATGATGAGGTTAGAGCTAACGCTGCGTTTAAAGCAAAAGAAAGAAAAGCAGCCGCAGATGAACCTGAAGAGGAAGACGACGGAATGGGCTTTTAATGCGTAATCCTAGATAGTTAAGAAAAAGAGATATATAAAATATGAAAATTATTAAAACATTCGAAGAGTTTATTTCCGAAGACTCGTTAAAAGCAGGAGAAGATTCTAAAATATATGTGGAAGATCAGACCTTAGATTCTGGTGCTACTATTAAATCTGCAGAAATATTAGGAGCAATTACAGCTTCTAAAACTGAAAGCGATTTTAAAGACTACTTCTATAATGAATATGGCCAAGACGCATTCGCTGAAGGCGAAATGGACATCCTAACAGCATATTACCTAGATAAATCTGCAGAAGATGCAGAGGTAGAGAAGGAAGCTGAGGGCGAAGAAGAGGAAGATGACAAAGAAGGAGGCGATGATGGAGGCCTAGATATTGACATCTAGAAGATATTAAGATAATTGCATAATACAAATAGATATATAATAAAAATAGATAAACCATAGTTATGGCAAAGAACAACAACTTATTAATTGTTGAAATGTCTTCATCTCAGCTGACTCACACGAAATCTGAGAATAAAGATTACATTCTAGAAGGTATCTTTGGTCAAATTGACCAAAAGAATAAAAACAATCGAATCTATACGGAGAGCGAATACGTTCCCCAGATAGAAGCATTGCAGGATAAGATCAAGTCTTCCAAGTTATTAGGAGAACTAGATCACCCGCAACAATTCGATATTTCCCTTAAGAGTGTATCTCACATTATTGAAGAATTATATTACGACAAGGAATCAAAAGAAGTAAGAGGTAAAATCAGATTACTAGATACTGACGCTGGACGTCAAGCGAAAGCACTAGTAGATGCTGGAGTACCTTTACAAATCTCATCAAGAGCAGCCGGAGCCGTTGAATCAAACGGAAAGGTAAAAATCAAACAATTATTCACTTACGATTTAGTAGCAGATCCTGGATTTGCAAACGCTGAATTAAAAAGAGTTAACGAATCTTATGGATACGATGAAACTGAAGGTTTATGGATATATGAAATGAATGGTGAAAACCAAACTACAGATGAGGTATCAAACGAAATTACTGAAACAAACATAGAAACAAATAATAATAAAAACATGGCAGAATTTGTAAAAGCTGAAGATTTCAATAAGTATTCTGAGTACTTAGCTAATGAAATGAAAAGCATTAAAGAGTCTATCGGCGCAACAAACGAAGACGAAACGTTAGAAGATGTGAAATCTCACAACGATCACATAGTTGAAAGCGTAAATACTCTCTCAGAATACGTTGAGTATTTAGCTGGCAAATTAGACGAGTCTATCCAATATTCGGAGCACGTCGCAGAAAAAGCAGATCAAGGTATATCTTATACTGAGGCTGTTGCTGAAAAATTAGATCAAGGTATTCAATACTCTGAGCATTTAGCAGAATCAATTTCTAAAGTTAAAGATTTCGCAGATCACATTGCTGAATCAAATAACGAAGGTACTACTAAAGCTGACAATCTTTTAGCTTATGTTGATTACTTAAAAGAAAACTTACAATCAGTATCTGAGTATGCTGAATACATTGCTTCATCTATTAACGAAAGTTTAGTTGAAGAAACTGTTGAAGAAGTTGAAGAGACTGAAGAAGTTGAAGAAGCTGACGAAGCACATCACGCAGAAGAAGAAATTGAAGAAGGAAATGAATTCGGTGCTGCAAGAGCAGAAGCAATTGCAAAAGGCGAAAAGACTTTTAAAGTTGGAGACGAAGAATATCCAGTAGAAGATGTTTCTAAGGATGATAAAGAAAATGCTGAAGAATTCGTTGAAGAAACTGAAGAAGTAGCTGAAGAAGATGAAGCTGGTGAAGGTGCTGAAGAAGTAGTTGAAGAAGACGAAGTTGAAGAAACTGAAGAAGTTGAAGAGGCTGAAGAAACTGAAGAAGTAGCTGAAGAAGATGAAGCTGGTGAAGGTGCCGAAGAAGTAGCTGAAGAAGATGAAGCTGGTGAAGGTGCTGAAGAAGTAGTTGAAGAAGAAGATCCTGCTGCTGAAAAAGAAGAAGCTGACTTAGAAGAAGTTGGTGATAATTCTAAAGAAGGTGATGTAGATCCTAAAGGAGACATCGGAGTGCCTGCTGACGAATTAGAAGATGAAACTAAAGATGTAACTGCAGATGAAGAATCTGAAGAAGCTGAAGCTGGTGAATCTGATGAAGAAGCTGAAGGCGAAGATGGAGTACACGATCCATTAGAATCTTACAAAAACGAAATTGCGTCTAAATTAGATGCATTAGTAGAAGCTGCACAGGTTAAAGAAAATGAAGCTCCTGCATTCTTAAACGTAGTATCTAATAGCATACAAGAATCTTACAACACTTTAAACGAAGATGCTAAATCTGAAGTTAGAGCTAAGGTTGCAAAAAGATCATTTATGAATGAAGCGCAAATTAGTGCAATCATTGAAAACGCTGAAGCAGTTGTTGAAGCTAAAAACTCTGAACCATTCTTTATGACATCTGCTCCTGCAGAATATAAAGAAAAATTCCAGTCTTTAACTGAAGCAAAACAAACACAAATTAAAGCTCAAGCTAAATACCATACTCTAAATACTGAGTATCAAGTTAGAAACTTCTGGGAAACTAGAGATCTAAGAGAGGTAAAAGTTGACCTAGAAAAATTAGCGGCAGTTAACGAATCAGTTAAGACTGATGAGGTAAAGCCACTATATGATGTATCTGATATGGCTGCAGCTTTAAACAAAAGATTTAAAAAGTAATATATATAAAATAACAATATCGACGATAAAAGAGTGACAGAAGCAGAACACTCAAGCAAGTCGAGTTTCAAACGAATAATCGTGAGAAACATAAAAAACCATTAAAAATAACAAAAATCAAAATGGCAAATTTAATTAACGAAGCTGAGATCAGAGGTACTTGGGCTCCTATTATTGAGGAAGCAACAGGGATCAATGAATCTAGCAAACTAGCTTGGATGTCAGAATACTGTCACAATCACAAGCTTTATGAAGACGCAAACATTATGGCGTTAAATCCTGGTATGAACTTAGCAGGTATGGGAGACACAAGTTTTCCTAGTGCAAACGGTGTAGGATCTGGAGACAAAGCTCCAACTCTTTTACCTTTAGCTATGCAAGTAGCTGCACAAACTATCGGTTTAGACCTAGTACCTGTTGTACCTATGGCTGGACCAATGGGATTACTATCTTACCTTGACTTCGTATACGAAGGAGGTGCGATCGGTGGTGCTGCTCCTAACTATGCAGATGGTAAAGTAGCTCCAACTTATATCAAGTTTGGAACTAAAGATTCTGTTGCTGCAGGTACTGACGTAAAAGTTGGAACTTCTAGAATTGACGGAAAATCAATCATCAAAATTGTAGATCCTTTAGAAGCTAATGAAGCTACTATCTCTGCAAGATATACTGGTGCTGAATTAGTAGCTGCTTTAGAAGACCATATTCCTGGTTTCTCTGGTGCAAACGATGATGATACATCTGCTGACTTCGGTAGACCAATGTCTAGAGGTTTAGGTGAATCTACTCAAGACAAAGTAATGGGCTTAAGCTTATTCTCTAAAAGCGTTGCTGCTGAAACTTTCCAAGTTGCTGCTGCCGTAACAAGAGAGCAAGTTCAAGATCTTAAACAATTCGGTGTTGATGCTGTTGCTCAAGTAGAAGCAGTTTTAACTAACGAATTAACTCAGTCTATTAACAATCACATCTTACGTAAGATGAGATCTATCGCTGGTGAAAACTTATTCGGTGTTGATGTAAAAATGAATATCGCTGTAGCTGGTGGAGAAACTAAAGGTGACTCACACAGAAGAATCTTAACTGCAATCTTAGCTGCTGGTAACTTAATCGCGCAAAGAGGTAGAAGAGGTGCTGGTAACTTCGCTGTAGTAGGTGGAAAAGTTGCATCTGCTTTACAAGGTGTTGCTGGTTTCGTAGCATACCCAATGGCTAACACTATAAACCAAGTTGCTGGTGCAATTTATCCTTTAGGATCTATCGCTGGTATCAACGTTTATACTGACCCATCTGTAG
>Ga0066605_10002139_pt1 | contig 12665 bp, 10 predicted proteins | sample SaaInlLV_DNA_10m_FD_60385 | JGI IMG/M metagenome (GOLD analysis project Ga0066605, IMG submission 60385) | Marine microbial communities from expanding oxygen minimum zones in the Saanich Inlet - SI075_LV_DNA_10m | ecosystem: Environmental > Aquatic > Marine > Unclassified | place: British... | reverse complement strand
GTGACATGGTCCCGACGGCCTGAGTCTCGCGCGAAGTGCCTCAATCAGAGTTGGTGCGATGCAGTGTTCGACTCCCCCGAAAAGGCCGTCGTTGGCAGCGACCTAGTGGTAATCTGCACGCCTGTCCAAACCATCGTCCCGCTTTTAGTGCAAATTCGCCCGGCACTCGACGCAGAGGCACTGATCACCGATGTCGGTAGCACCAAGAGCCTGATCTGCCACGAAGCGCGCACCGCACTGGAGGGGCACTCAGCCACCTTTCTCGGCGCACATCCGATGGCTGGCTCTGAACAAGCAGGCATGGAATATGCACAATCCAACCTTTTTGAAAAAGCAGCCTGCATGCTCACACCACTCGAGGAGGCTTCCAGCGAAGCGATCGCCAAACTCTGCGCATTCTGGGATACACTCGGCATGACTGTCTCAATTGTGTCGCCCGAAAAACATGACGAAATCGTCGCCCACGTTAGCCATCTACCACACCTACTCGCCTCCACGCTTTGCGGCTACCTCGCCACCCAAGACGACACCTGGCGGACCCTCGCCGGCGGTGGACTACGCGATACGACACGGGTCGCATCTGGCGATCCGCAGCTCTGGAAGCAGATCCTAGAACAAAACAACGACGAAGTTCTGCGTGCGATCGAAGGCTTCGAGCAGCAGCTTCATCATCTCAAAACCGCCCTCCTAAACCAGAACTCGGTCGGCATCGTCGCCCAACTCGAACGCGGCAAAACTTTCCGCGATCAATTGTAATTCGAGCCAGGTTCCTATTGGAGGGAAACGCTCCGTCGTTTCCACCGACAGCCCAAGCGAGCTCTATCTACGCACGGAAATGACGGAGCATTTCCCTCCATTTTTAAAAATTTGTTTCTTCAGTTGCCCAAAGGGCGCCCACTTTACTCATCCCCTCGGGGCAAATCGTTCCAATTCACCATCTCCGCGCGACTCGCGCTTCGTCAGCGTTTCCAAAAAATGACCGATCCACTTCCGATTACACCCTTCACTCAAAAGCTCGACAACACCATCCAGTTGCCGGGCTCAAAGAGCATCACTAACCGCGCACTGATCCTCGCCGCGCTCGCCGATGGCGAAACACGTCTCGAAGGCTCACTATTTAGCCGCGACACTCGCATCATGCTGGAAGCGCTTACCACCTTGGGCTTTGAATGCGCAGCCGATCAGACTGCACACACCATCACGGTCAAAGGAGAGAGCGGCAAAATCCCTAACACTTCTGCCGAGCTGCACGTTGGCAACGCCGGCACTGCCGCGCGCTTCCTTGCCGCTTTTCTGGCTTTGCAAGCAGGCGGCACTTACCGACTCGACGGCGACCCTGCCATGCGCGAGCGCCCCATGTCCGGGCTACTCGACGCCATCGTCGCACTCGATGCCGCTGAGTTCGAGTTCCACGGCACACCAGGGCATTTTCCATTTACGCTCAGAGCCAAGGGTTACAAAGGCGGCACCGCCACAGTCGATGCCAGCGCCAGCAGCCAGATCCTCTCCGCACTACTCCTCGCGGCACCAGCAGGTTCAGGCAATGTACAGCTCGCCTGCCCTGGAGTGCGCCCCGCTTACGTCGCGATTACTTTAAAAATGCGCGAAGCTTTTGGCGCAGCCCCAGTCTCCAGCGATGCCGATGGCAATTATTCATTGCCAGCATTGCAATACAAGTCGCCGTGCAGCGGCATCTACTCGATCGAGCCAGACATATCCGCTGCCAGCTATTTCTTGGCACATACCCTGGTCCAAGGCGGCCAGCTCACCATTCCCAACCTCAGCCCCGATCCACTACAAGGCGACGCCCACTTCATCGAAGTGCTCGCCCACCACGGACTGCGCGTCGACGCTAAATCCAAGCAATGGATCGCCAATTGTACCAGCCCAGAGGCAATCGGCCGCGGCCATCGCGAGATCGACTTCAACCCATTTTCCGACACTTTCCTAACCTACGCTGCGATCGCACCGCTACTCGGCGGCTCCGTTCGCATCTGCGGCATTGCCCACACGCGCCACCAAGAGACAGATCGCATCGCCGGTATGGCGAATGAACTCTCCAAGCTCGGCCAACTAGTGAAAGAAGAAGACGACGCATTGACTATTCGCATAAAGCCCAACGAGCTACGCGCCCGCGCCCTCAAGGCACGTAATGCGGGGCAACTTATCGAGATCGATACTTACGAAGACCATCGCTTCGCGATGAGTTTTGGTATCCTCGGCAGTTTCGATCTGATTGGCGACGGCAAGCCCTGGCTCGCGATTCGAGATCCTCAATGCTGCGGCAAGACCTTTCCCGACTTCTTTGAGGCATTGGACCACTTGCGTGAGTAAGTGACAAAGGAGTGTGGGCGACTCGCCCACGTTGAACCCATATTGACGCAAACGAGGGCGAGTCGCCCCCACTCTTAAGAGCTCAAAGTTCCGTCGCGGTCTGCTCGGTCCAAAGTCCGAGCTTCGTCGCCGTCGCCGACACAGCAGCCACGCAGGCCGTTTCAGCTCGCAGCACATGAGCACCTAGATGCGCGAGCTTCCAACCGTTCTTACGAAGCACGTCGCGTTCGTAAGACGACCAACCTCGCTCTGGCCCGAGCGCAATCACTGCACTTGCAGCAGCATCGGGTAAGACTTCGCCCAACGAACCACCTGCCTCGTAATTATCCAACGCCACATGCGTATCCGCACCATGCAGTGCGGAGATTGCCGACTGCAGGTCAGCATGCATCGCAACCTCGGGAAGACAGGTACTAAAAGCCTGCTCCGCACCCAAGCGGATACGATCCCGCCACTGATCCGTTTGCCACAAACTACTTTGCGCATACGAAGGTTCGCTGCGTTCGGCTTCGAAAAAATGAATGCCTGCCACGCCGAGACTCGCGCCCTCGAACAAAACACGCTTCGCCGTATGCGGCCGTGGTAGGCCGATTAACAAAGTCACTGGCAATCTCGCAGGTGCTGGCTCCGTGCCAACCACCTCGAGCTCGAAGCTACCATCAGGCTCTAGGCCCACGACTTTCGCCCGCGCGCGTGGCCCATAGGCGAAGCCAACAAACACCAAGGTGCCGACCTCTGCACGCAGCACTTTACGCAAATGCTGCGCACGGGGATCGCTGCCTTCGAGCCGAACCGACTCAAAGGCCTTATCAAAAAGCATTAAATTCATGTCAGTGCGCATCCATGGCCTAAAGCCAATTTCAGCTTTTCCAAATTTCTGCTTTTCAGCTTTCCCTGTTACCGACGACGCCCGAAACGACTCGAACCCGAATTGCGCTTACGACGCTTCGGCGGAGCAGCAGACTCGCTGCGAATGATCGGTTCGTGAAAATAATTAAAACCATCAAACTTACGCTGCTTAATTGGCTGATCGATGAATTTCTCAATCGCATCGAGCTTCGCCTGCTCATCTGGAGCGACCAGAGTCATCGCATCGCCTTCACGCTGCGCACGACCGGTGCGTCCGATCCGGTGTACGTAATCTTCCGCATGCTCTGGCACATCATAATTAATAACGTGCGTTACATTAGCAATATCTAAGCCTCGCGAAGCAATATCCGTCGCGACGAGAATTTTCATCGTGCCGTCCTTGAATTGCTCCAAGGCCTTGGTACGGGCCTTCTGTTGCAGATTCGAGTGCATTGCCACACAACTGTAATCACGTTCCTGCAACCAGCGAGCGATACGATCTGCGCCGACTTTCATGCGACAGAAAATAATCATACTATCAACTTCCATGCTGTCGATCAGAGCGATCAACAAGTCAAACTTCTGCATCGCGCCGACTGGATACACTTCGTGCTTCACGGTCTCAGCAGGCGTCAGCTTGATCCCGATTGAGACTTCGACTGGATCTTTCAGACTCTTCGCGACCAGGCGTTTGATGTCTTCCGATACAGTCGCAGAGAACAAAAGCGTCTGGCGGTTTTGATTACAGAGCTTAATAATACGCTGAACATCATCGATAAAGCCCATATCGAGCATACGATCGACCTCGTCCAGCACCAGCACCTCCACCGAGCGCAAATCGAAATTGCCCTGCTGTAAGTGGTCAAGCAAACGACCGGGAGTGGCAATCACGACATCTGCGCCTTCGCGCAGCTCGTCGAGTTGCTTGCCATAGCCGACACCACCGTGAATCAGGCAGCACTTCGGCGCACAGTATTTACCGTACGATGAAAACTGATCTTCGACCTGAGCCGCAAGCTCACGCGTCGGCCCGAGTACTAGGCAACGTGGTGGTGCGCCTTTTTTGTGACCGCCGAGGCGATGCAGGATCGGTAACGCATAGGCCGCAGTCTTACCAGTACCGGTCTGCGCTGAGCCAATGACATCTTTGCCTTCGAGAATGTGCGGGATGGAGCCGGCTTGAATAGGAGTCGGCGTAGTGAAACCGAACTCGTCGATAGATTTTAGAATAGACTCGTCGAGTCCAAGATCGTGGAACGTCATGATATGTGGTCTGGGTGAAAAGCCCGGCCAACTTACGCATCCGGGTCCAATTAAGAAGTCGCGTAGCGTGCGCGTATTTGTTTGAGAATCAAGGAGAAAGCGTACCTGCCGAATATCGGGGCACTGCTCGTCTAGCCTGACTCACACTCTTGATCTAACTCATAATCCTCGAAGCAACGCCACCGAAACTCTAAGCGGATTGAGATTACGAGTGAGGGTATGATTAAGATTCAAACAGAGTCCGGCCTAGGACGGAAAGCCAATCGATCAATGTAGGACTGAATCAGTATCCTCATTGCACAGGCCAAAATGATGAGTAATTACCATATTCCATGTGGACCAGGGCGACTACGGTTTGATAGCGCAGCCCCAGTCACACAATGTTCAGATATGGATGCTCATCCTTCAAACTTGGTTCGATCCTAGGCCACCGTGCTTAGAAATCTCCAGTGCTCGACATTTGCGTCTGAAGCCATAGTTTGGGACGTAAATGACTGGTCTGCGCTCACCTCGAAATCTAGTAACGATTAGTGTTGTCGTTGCTCTGATGCTATTGAGCGGCGGCCTCGCCCATTTGGGTAACCCATGGCTTTCGCTCGTGCCGAGCGGCGCCGCATTGCTAGTCGTATTCGTAACGCGCAGTGCGTTGATCGGGCTGTTAGTCGGCGCGATGTGTGGCGCCCTGCTGGTGAGCAATGGGGCACCGCTCGCGGCAATCGAACAGCTGGTGCTGCAACAGTTCTGGCCGATTTTTGGTTCTTCTTGGAAGCTGAGTGCGGTACTTTTTACCTTAATCTTGGGAGGTTTTGTTGCGCTGGTCGAGGCGGGCGGTGGGCTGCAAGGCTTAGTCAAACGATTGCTCGGCTCTGGACGGGCGCCGCACAAGCGCATGCAATTGACGGTATTTGGATTTGGCCTGTTGGTGTTTTTCGATGGCCTGGCCAACACCATGCTAATTGGCCGGCTACTGCGCTCGGCGGCAGATCGCTGTGGAGTGTCGCGGCAGAAGTTGGCCTATCTCGCCGATACGACGGGCTCCGCAGTCGCGTGTTTGGCTTTTATATCAACATGGATCGCCTTTCAGCTATCGATGATTCACGAAGGCTTTGCCTTGGTGGGGCGCGAAGTCAGCGCTTACACCTACTTCTTTAAATCCCTGCCCTTTAATTACTATTGCTGGTTCGCACTGCTGCTGGCCTTAGTCTCCATTTCGCGTGAGTTTAACCCAGGCTCGATGAGCAAGGCTGAACGCATGGCACGAGACATGCCACTTCGCGATGCAGACACGTCGCCCATTCATGCTAATCATTGGGGCTTAGCGATTGTACCTATCTTGGTGCTTACGTTCTCGATTCCACTGCTAACTTATGTGATTGGTGCGGAGTCGCTGTTACCGTTCAGCTTGAGCAAATTTGCGCAGGCCTACGGACGCGCCGAAAGTTATGTGCCACAAATTCTCGTGGCCGCTAGCATGCTGGCTTCGTTAGTCGCTGCCGCTGCGCTGATTACGACTGCGAAGACACGCGCGTCAGCGGGCATGGTCTTTCTGTCGGGCGTGCGTGAGATCGCAAAACCAACGGTGGTGTTGATCGCTGCTTGGATGCTGGGCGCGGCGATTAGCCAACTCGGGACCGCGGATCATCTGAGTGCATTATTAGAGGGGCGTATCGCGGCGGAATTTTTACCCGCGATGATTTTTTTGTTGGGCGCGGTGATATCATTTTCCACCGGTACATCGTGGGGCACGATGGGCGTGCTAATGCCGTTGGCGATTCCAGTCATCTTTGCGTTGAGCGGAGAGAGCTCAGACGCAGAGCGAGATCGCACCGTCGCGGCTGCGATTGGTGCAGTCTTCAGTGGTGCGGTGTTCGGCGACCATTGTAGCCCTTTTAGTGATACCACGATTGTCGCATCAATTGCATCAGGCGTTGAACCGCTGGATCATGTGCGCACGCAAATGCCCTTCGCACTGATTGCTGCGATGGTCGCGCTGGTGCTCGGTTTCTTACCGACCGGTTTGGGCTTGCCTGCCTGGGCTGCGCTTGGTCTTGGCGGCGCTTGCTTGGTAGTGCTCCCAACTGTTTCTCGCAAAACCGATCAGACTTGTCCCCGCAACTAACAGGGACGCAGGGATCAAAATAATGCACGCCTCTCGTCCTTCGGCGACAGCTCCGAAAGCTTGCGCTAAGCTGACAAACTCGATTCATTAATATCCATGACCACGTCTTACCGAGGCCGCATCGCACCGACACCCACTGGGTATTTACACCTCGGGCATGCGCGCACTTTTTGGATCGCAATGGAGCGCGCTCGCGAGGCTGGCGGCACACTGATCTACCGCGACGAAGATATCGACCCCGACCGCTGCAAGCCGGAATTTGCCGAAGCCGCGATTGAGGACCTGCACTGGTTCGGTTGTCAGTGGGACGAAGGCCCCGATGTCAGCGGCTCTGTTGGCCCCTACCGACAAAGCGAACGCATGCCACTGTTCTTTGAGGCATGGCAGCACCTCAAACAAGCTGGCTTCATCTATCCCTGTGATCGATCGCGTAAAGATGTGGCTGGGGCCACTCAAGCACCGCACGGCGACGAAAAAGGCAGCGAAGCGATTTACCCCGAACACCTGCGCCCGCCGCTTGGCGCCGGCAAATCCTCCAAGACCCCAGGCGCAACTAATTGGCGCTTCCGCGTGCCGAGCAATCGGACGATCGAATTTGACGACCTCAGCCTAGGCCCCTGCGCCTTCGAGTGCCTGCGTGACTTTGGTGATTTCCTAGTCTGGCGCAAAGATGGGCAGCCGGCTTACGAGCTCGCCGTGGTAGTCGATGACGCGGCAATGGCCATCACCGAAGTCGTGCGCGGTGAAGACCTGCTTATTTCGACCGCCCGCCAATTGTTGATCTACGAGGCCCTCGGCTTGACCGCGCCAAGCTTTTACCATGCCCCTTTACTCTGCGACTCCAGCGGCCAACGACTCGCCAAGCGCCATCATTCGCTCAGCCTGCGTGAATTACGCGAAGCGGGCCAAACACCTGAAATACTACGAAAGTCAGATGACTGGTGGTCGGACTTGGACGACTAAACCCGTATTTCAGACTTCCGCTTTTTCACTTTTTTCGCTTTTATCAAAGCTATGATCGACGAAGAAATACGGCAACTAGATGAATTAAAGAATAATCTAATGGTCTGGCTGGCCGAAAAAGGCGCGGGGCTACTGGTAGCGATTATCATCATTGTCCTCGGGCTCTGGCTAGGCAAGCGCCTCGCCAATCTGATTATTAAGATCTGTGACAAGCGCGGGATCGACGTCACGCTCGCCCGCTTCTTCGCTGGGTTTTCAAAAATCGTGGTCGTCGTCTTCGCCACGATCATGGCACTGAGTAAGCTCAATGTTGAAATCACCCCCTTCATTGCCCTGTTAGGTGCCAGCGCCTTTGGCCTCAGCCTCGCGGTTCAAGGGCCCGTCTCCAATTACGGAGCGGGCATCGTGCTGATCATCACCCGTCCCTTCAAAGTCGGCGACACCCTCACGCTCAACGGCCTAACTGGCCAAGTCGATTGCGTGAACCTGGGGAATATTCAACTCCTCAACGAAGACGAACAGCGTATCACCATCCCGAATCGCAATGTCCTCGGCGAGATTTTCACCAACTCTTACGACTATAGCATCATCGAATCGGTAGTCGGAATCGACTACAACACTGATCCAGAAAAAGCGATCCGCTGCATCACTGCAGCCATTCAGACCGTCGCAGACGTCGCACCTAATCGTGCAGCCGACGTCGGCATCGATGATTTTGGCGATTCCTCGATCAACATTGGCTACCGCGTCTGGGTGCCGACCAATTGCTATCACCGTACCCGCTTCGCAGTGAACCTGGCCATCTTCCGCGCCCTCGAAACCGCGCAGATTACCATTCCGTTCCCACAGCGCCATGTGCACCTAATTCAACCAGCAGTCAGCAAAGCTGAAGTTAACGAGTCGTAGCGGCGAGGCTTGTTATTATCCTCCCTTGGGTGCCACGCCCGCAGACCACTAGCACCGAATGGCCGCATCGAGGCAACACGGTCGACACGGAGGTCAACCCTCCCTGCTCACATACAAAGGGAGGGACCACCTCCGCGTGGTCCGCGTCAACAAAGGGAGGGACCACCACCGCGTCGTCCGCATCAGACGAAAACCAGCGTAGGTTGAAGCGACAGGTGAACAGTCGTCGGGCGAGACGAAGTAGCCACTTCGCGGAATCCGTTCTTGTCGCTTCGCCCTAACAGCCTTACTTAACTGAATATGCCAAACAGTTCTGGATTCAACATCATCGCAGTTGATGGCGGCGCGGCCACGGGAAAGTCCTCGACCTCCCGGGCCATTGCCGAGCGACTCAACCTGATGCACGTCGATACCGGCGCGCATTACCGCACGCTGACCTATGCGCTACTCGAAGCCGGTGCCGACTCAGAAACACCCGAAGCCATTCCCAAACTGTTGGAATCGCTGGCACTCGACACCACCATCAAAGGTCGCAGCGCACTGCTCAGTATCAACGGCGATGTACCCGCCGATACCGACATCCGCTCCCCCGAGGTCAATGCCAACGTCTCCAAATTTGCCGCGATCGAAACTGTCCGCGAATTTCTGTTCCACTACCAACGCTGCCAAGCACAAGTCGCCCGCGACCACGCCGAGTTTACCGGTCTGATTATGGAAGGCCGCGACATCAGCTCGATCATTTTTCCGAATGCAGACTTCCGCTTCTTTCTGTTTGCCGACGAAGCTACCCGTGCCGCACGCCGTTCGAAAGACGGTCAAACTGACTCCATTGCCGAACGCGACAAGCGCGACAGCCAGCGCAAAACCGCTCCACTCGTCTGCCCCGAAGGAGCCATCCGCGTCGATACCGGCCCCCTCCCACTCGAAAGCGTCGTCGAACACATCTGCGGAATCATTACTGCCTAAATTTAGCCATTCGCTACTACTCATCACTAATCAGCCATCATCGCACAGCCGTATCATGTCCAACACTCGTCCACCAATCCCGCCCTTTTACGAATGCGTTCGCGTCACCGCCGACTGGTTTTTTAACACATTTTACGACTATTCTACTTCAGGAATGAGCGGCGTGCCGCTGACGGGGAGTGCGATCTTCGCCGCCAACCACATTAGCTTTTACGATCCACCTGCAATCGGCACCCAAGTGTATCGCCCATTCAATTATTTTGCTCGTGACACCCTCTACAAAGGCTGGTTCGGCAAAGCACTGCACAAACTCGACACCATTCCCGTCGCCCGCAACAACGCCGATATTAAATCGCTCAAAGCTATCTTTAAGGCCCTGAAAAACAACGGTGCAGTCGCGATTTATCCCGAAGGCACACGCTCGTCCGACGGCAAGCTCGCCGAGCCCAAGCCCGGCGCCGGCATGATTGCGTGTAAATCCAAGGCTACCGTGATCCCAACGCGCATCTTCGGCACCTTCGAAGCCTTCGGTCGCAACCACAAGCTGCCGACTCTCGGCGGCTCGATCCATATTGCCTACGGACGCCCAATGTCAGTCCACGAAATTGATCCTGGCAAAGACCACCCCGAACGCTACCTAGAAGCCTCCCGCCGTATTATGGATCGTATTGCCGAGCTCGAAGCACCAAAAATTGTTGTAATTTGAACCGTTAATTTACGTGACGAAGATCCGCCGGAGATGGTGAAGCAATTAACGTTAATCTAAATGAATGAGAACGAGCAAAACGAAATAATTCATAAAGTCATTGGGGCCGCCATGAGTGTTCCCAGAGAGATTGGCTACGGACCCCGCGAAAAACGTATGACCGATCACTCATAGCTGACTACGAACTCATACAAATGCTAAGTTAGCTCCGAATCACCAAGAAAACCATAGGCCTTATTATAAATTTCAAGCATCCAAGTTTACAGTGGCGCAAAGTCACCCTAAACCTATGATAACTTCGCATTATCGCCATCCTAACCACTTTCAAGTCCACATATTTCCAGTCATCAAAAAATTAACGTAAATTAACGGTTTACCTTTTCCCGACACTTATCATGAGCAGCCCATCCGATCGCTACGCCCAACGCGGCGTCTCCTCTTCCAAATCCGAAGTCCACGCAGTCGTGGATAAGCTCGACCGTGGCGTCTTTCCCGGTGCTTTTTGCAAAATAGGTTCAGACATCCTAACCGGCAACCCTGACAAGTGTAACATTATTCACTCTGATGGCTCGGGCACCAAAAGCACACTCGCCTACCTACATTACAAAGAAACCGGCGACCCGACAGGCTTCCGTAAGACCGCCCAAGACAGCCTAGTGATGAACATCGACGACCTGCTCTGCGTCGGCGCGATCAATGGCATTCTCATTTCCAGCACGGTTAACCGTAACGCCCGCGCCATTCCTGGAGAAGCACTCGGGCAACTCATTTCCGGCACCGAAGACTTCCTCGCCACCATGCGCGAATTCGGCGTCGGCGTCCACAGCGGCGGCGGCGAAACTGCCGACGTCGGCGATCTAACTGGCACCGTCACAGTCGATTCCTGCGCAGTCGTCGTCATGGATCGCAAAGACGTGATTGATAATGCCAACGTCAAGCCAGGCCTCGCTATCGTCGGGCTCGCCTCTGCTGGCCAAGCCACTTACGAAACTTTCGAGAACTCTGGCATCGGCAGCAACGGCTTAACCAGCGCACGCCACGACTTGCTCAGCCCTTACTATCTCGAGAAGTATCCCGAGACCGTGGATCCAACGACCGACAAGCAATACCTTTACTGTGGACCTTACAAGATGACCGACATGCTCCCCGAATCAGACATGACTGTCGGCGACGCGATCATGAGTCCGACGCGCACCTACGCACCGATCATCAAACAACTCCTCGAAGAAGACCGCGAAAGCATCTACGGCATGGTGCACTGTTCTGGTGGCGGTCAAACCAAGTGCATCCGTTTCGGCACCGGCGTGCACCACATCAAGGATAACTTCTTGCCAATCCCTCCGATTTTCAAAGCGATCCAGAAGGCAAGTGGCACCAGCACTGAAGAGATGTTCCGCGTGTACAACATGGGACACCGCATGGAGATCTTCTGCGATCCCGAAGCCGCCGCCGGCATCATCGCCAAGAGCGAAGCCTTCGGCATTCCCGCACAAATCATTGGCCGCACCGAAGCCACCCAAAAAGCCGACGGCCAAAATCACGTCACCATCGTACACAACGGCGAATCACTCCAATACGAATTGAACCACTAGAGATTATAGGGTCGCCCGTCTCAGATCTCAATCCTCCACTTTCTCACCTTGCAGTTACTCGCTTTTATACAACGACTCGGTAGGCTTTCTCTTCTACTTTGCTGCTGTTGGCTTCTCACCGGACCGCAATTGCTGCTGCAACTGGGCGCATGGAGTTGGATGATTGCTAGCTACTCGCAGGAGAGCAGCATTGAGCAAGCCTTTGCCGAGACCTTCGGTGGCGATCGTCCCTGCGAGTTGTGTAAGATCATCACAGCAGTCGATATCGAGCAAGAATCTGCGCCCTTCAGAGAATCCAGCGAGACCAAGAGCCTCACGCTCATCCTCGGCCAAGCGCCGCGCAGCACCTTCGCACCCACACATTTTATAGCTGCACAGCTCAGCGACTGTGACCAATTTGGACTGCCACGGCACTTAAAAGTACCCACCCCGCCACCGCGATTCGCATAGCGAACAGCATTAATAACAGAAGCGACACTCTAGTCGCTTTGCGGGCGAAAGTGACGACTGACGTGTCGTCCCCTCATTTGCGGCGTCCGAGCTTGCTCGGCCCCGTATAAAACCTGATCCGCCCACCCGCAGAAAAGCTTGAGCAAGCTCAGACGCCACAAAGAGGCATCAGCGCATTTGCGAGCACTCAGCTAAACAACAAACAACGAGCAACATAATGAACACATTTACCAAACACATATTTCTTTTCTCGACACTCACCGCCACCAGCGCTGCATACGCCGCGCCGTCCTTCAGTTGCTGCGCGACCGACGACAACTATCAGGGACGTCCCGATGAACACGCGCCGATCTCCGTGATGAGCGATCACACCCACGCCAAAGGCGGCTGGATGATGTCCTACCGCAGCATGCACATGGATATGGACGGAATGCGCTACGGCACGGGTCGCGTCTCCTCCAACGATGTCTTTGCCGCAGGTTACACAGTCACGCCGGAGTCCATGTCGATGGACATG
>Ga0066605_10002127_pt1 | contig 12734 bp, 17 predicted proteins | sample SaaInlLV_DNA_10m_FD_60385 | JGI IMG/M metagenome (GOLD analysis project Ga0066605, IMG submission 60385) | Marine microbial communities from expanding oxygen minimum zones in the Saanich Inlet - SI075_LV_DNA_10m | ecosystem: Environmental > Aquatic > Marine > Unclassified | place: British... | reverse complement strand
TGCTTCTGTTGCGGTCATTGATGAATCAATTGTAGGAGCATAATAATTAACAATTGGATCTGATGTACCATGTATATGCATAATTGGAATCTCTCTAGCACTTGTACATTCTTGACCAGTATTCATCATAAAATTGCCAGCAACTGAACCAAATGCGACAATCCTATCAGAAAGTTCACATGCTAATTCATATGCCATAAAACCACCATTAGACATACCGCAAGCGTATATACGATTTGTATCAATTGCAAAATTTGAAATGACGCTATCAATTATTGCATTTAAATATCCTACATCATCATATTCAGAATTATCCCACCAAACACCAGTATTCCATGCAAGCGCACCAGTGGAGTTTATTCCTTGAGGGTATACTACCGCTATGTTTTGAGGGTTCGCAAAACTAGACATTTGACTGTAGGTAATATGAGAAAGTAAGGATTGGTTTCGACCATGCATACTAATTACTAATGGCACTGACTCTGTTGGATTATCTGGATAATCAACCCAATAAATTCTAGAATCATTATCATGAGTCAATTCAAAGAGTTGACCATAACAAAACCCAATCAGAAAAATCGCGCATAGTTGTGCTTTTAAATTAAATCCTACTATTTTCATAAATATTTAGACACATATTCAAAATGAAAGTTAAAAACTTATATAGTTTAAACCTTTCAACTTTCATTTAAATAGGAATGAATATATTTAATATAAAATGACCAGTGTATTACCAGTGCGTTTAGTAAATTATGATACAATTAATGAAAGACTTAATTAAAAAGTATATTGGTATTGCAGGTTTCATAGTTGCGCCAATAGGTATTCTTACTTCTGCATATTATAAGTTCTATCAAAACAATGAATTAGATTTAGTTGGCGAGTTTTCATTACTTCTTTTGGTAAGCACAATGACTATCAGCAATGAATTAAATAAATCAAATCCAAAACAATGGTATATCTACCTAGTTACAGTAGTTTTAATATTTTGTTTTATTTATGTAATATATTGAATCAAAACATTTAAAATAGTTACCAGTGTATTGCCAGTGTGTTTAGTGCTTTAAATACCAATCTTGAAAGATAGCCATAATTTTAATTCCAGATTATCTTACCTCATAACTGATCAAAAACTTTTCGCTGTTTTCTTCTCTTAGATTAAGATTTAGAGTTACTGTATAAGCGTCAGCAGTAGGATTACCCAAATACTTTGAATAAATCACTATACCATCTTGCTCATAAAAATGAATGTGGTGACATAAATTAGGTAAGTATGTGTTTGCAATTAAATTAGTATCAGTACTTAATAATTGATTAGTTAAAAAATTACCTAATGAGTCTTTGGAAGAAATATAATAACTATCTTCATTAATAAAATCTGAATCTAATGGATTGTAAGCGATGTTTATTGACCTGAGATTTTTATATGGTAATTCGTATTTATCTTCACAACTCCAAAATCCAAAAAATAAAATCATAATTAAATATTTTTTCATATTAAATATTACGATTAATTATCAATTATCGACCAGTGCGTTTAGTACTTTTTAAAGTATTTTTGAAAGAATGAGCCTACAATTATTTGATAAGAAGCAGAACCATAGATATAAAACACGATGTTGTTCGAATGTGATTCCACTTAATCCAGTTCTTGTAGTAATCATTCCATTCAATTTCAGGATTACAGTTGGAATCATAGAAGTCAAACTCAGCCAATTTATTATTCAGTGGTACATTTTTCGCAGCAGTACATATAAACATACCTAAAAGGAAAATCAGACTCGCAAAACCTTCATTAGATATAAGTTTATATAAAATCAAATTTTCCAAAAAAAGTATGAGTGCAATAAATGATGAGAAAAAAAATAATAACATAAAAGGTGATTTTAAAATCACTAGGTTAATTGTATTCATTGTGCGAATGGCATCAGGAGCACTAGTTTTTTTTAAAGACTGCATAACAAAAAATGAAAATGCGAAGTATACACCACCAATAAACCCAAAACTAATAATTGCGACCTTATCCAGCCATAAAAGCAGAGACATCATATTAAAATCCATTTTTAAATCTACCCATCATAACATAAACAAAAAACCCCACGAATGCGGGGCTTAATGTTGTGAAAGAGATTGAATTATTTTAACAATATCATTTTCTTTGTATGCCTATAATCTCCAACTTGGATTGTATAAAAATATACGCCTGCAGACACTGGCTGCCCCTGATTGTTTGTAGCATCCCATTGTACCGATTTAAAACCAGAGGATTGATTTGTGCTAACAAGATGATTAATCACATTACCTAGCACATCGTAAATAGTAACACTAACATATGCATCTTGAACCAAATCATAACTTAAACTTGTTATTGGATTAAATGGGTTCGGATAGTTCTGGTTCAGTCTAAATTTTTCAGGTTTATTGATACCTTCTGATGATGTAAGTTGTTGTGCTACTATCTGATTTTCACAACTACTAGTATCTAAATCTACTCTCCACAAATATGAGAGTGTGTTATCGCCAAATGAGATAATATCCCCATTACATTCAAAGTTGACAAAACTCCCACTATTTTCGTCAATAGCCAACGTATCATTGATGAAAGTATATAAATCTGGATTTGGAATGGCATTACTAGTATCCAATGAATTCCAATAGGTTGAGTCACAATCATTACTGATACAATAATAAGTGTATCTAAAACCATCAAGAAATTCATACATCGTGCTTGCCGAGTATGCAAATCCTCCATAGTTCCATAGCCATCGGCCTTCTATCGAGTAACATTCACCATTAACATAATCAACCCCTACTCTAGCCATAGAAGAATGTAGACCTTCAACCAAATCATCTTCGTCATAATAAAAATCTACTTGTTGACCATCACATCTAAAGCCCAGAGTATAAGTAGCTATATTTCCAAAATGTAAATCAATGGATAGTGTACTATCATTTACTGTATAGGGATTTATGGTAGGAAGGGCATCACTGGTATCCAATGAATTCCAATAGGTTGAATCACAATCATTGCTCGAATCGTTACAGTAATAAGTGTATCTAAAACCATCAAGGAATTCATACATCGTGGTGGATGTATTACCTTCAAACTGAGTTACCCATCTGCCTTCTATTAATGTTTCATCTTGTTGCTGACACTCACCTTCAATCCAATTTATTACGCCCGCATTTTCTGCAAAACAATTATTGGAATAAGTTATCCCATCGCATCCACAAACAGGGTTCCATATTTCAATACAGGCAAAATCGTCTGATATGTTCGATTCATCTATACAATCAGCCATTGCAAGGGGTTGGAAAACTGCTATAATTAATGCCAAAACTATTTTTTTCATAATAAGCCTCATTATTTATTTATAAATCTAAATAATTAACTATTAAGAGAATTAAAATACTTAGAACTTTAATTATTTATTAACACAAGTTTAGAAAAATTATATTAAAAATATTTCTTTGAGGCTTGGACTAAATTCGTACATATAACAAAAAATGTTATTTCAATATTTTTTTCTTTTTATTTACTTTTTTGGCATAGTAATAAAGAGCATAAGGAAAGCTATATAATAAACTTGCTAATGCACAATATAAAGGTGCCATGAAATGGTATATATCAGATCCAGAATTATCAAGAGAAACTATTAAGTAAGGAAGAGTTAAAGGGAAAACTAATGTTATAATCGAGACCCAAATAAGATGATTTCGATTTGGTTCATAATATCCTTTTAGGAATTCGATAGTAGTTATGCTTGCAACAGGAAAAGGAAATAAATAAATAAAAGGAAATAGTATCAATAAACTTATTGAAAGCCGACCAATAAATATCGCTAATAAAGGTAATATGATAATTGGAAGGAAAGGTATCGATATAAGAAAAATTAATTTTTGATTATTTTTATCTTCTGATAAATACATTATCATTCCAATAATAATAATTACTATAAATGGTATTATATATGAAAACACTCCCCCCATTTTTAATAGGGATTTGCTAAAATAGAACAAATTAAAATACATACCCATATAAGCACCAATTAATGAGCCTGGCAAAAAAATATTTTTCACAATATGAATTGAAACTCTTTTATCCACAATTCAATCTACAAAAAATAAAACAAGAATGCGTCTCAGCCTCATTGCTACTACATGACCAGCATATTAGTGCGTTTGGTGTTATAAACAAAAAACCGCACGAATGTTGGAAGAGTTTGGGCAATTTTAATCAATATGTATTTCCCCTTTCATATACATTTTAGCGTAACCTGATATAAATACTCGTTCCCCATCATATTCACAAAATAATTCTCCACCTCTTTCAGATATCTGTTTTGAAATAAATTCTTTTTTACCAGTTCTTTCAAACCAGTAGGGAATCAATTTAGTATGTGCAGACCCTGTGACTGGGTCTTCTAAAATTGTATATTTAGGGAAAAATGCTCTAGAGACAAAGTCATATTTATATCCTGGGGCAGTTATAATTACACCCCTGGAATTAAGCCTTTTTAATTTTTGAAAGTTTGGGTCGATAGAAATAATATTATTTTCATTTTCAAAAACTGCAACATAGTCTTCATTGAAATAACAAGCCTCAGGTTTAGTGCCTAAGCCATCCTCTAACAGTTCTGGAATATTACATTTTATAGGTTTTTGTGATGGAAGATCCATTTTTATTAGGTCACCACTTTTTTCTACATATAGCATACCGGATAAAGATTTAAACGATATTTTATCCATTTTATAATCAAGAAAGTTGAATATGACAAATGCTGAAGCCAAAGTGGCATGCCCGCATAATTCTACTTCTCTATTAGGAGTAAACCATCTTAAATCAAAACTTTCATCGGATTTACAAAAAAATGCAGTTTCTGATAAATTATTTTCTTGAGCAATAGATTGCATCTTGGTTTTTGGTAGCCATTTATCTAGAGGCACTACCGCTGCAGGGTTGCCTTCAAATACTCTATTTGCAAATGCATCAACTTGATATAAATCTAATTTCATTGAAATAAAATTATCATTGTTATTAATTAAAACCCACGAATGTGGGGAAGGTGATACTGAAATATCTGTTACTTTATTAGTTTTATCTTTTTTGCTTGAATTGAACTACCAAATTTCATCATTACTAAATAGGGACCTGATGCAACTGCGTTTCCTGCCATATCATCTCCTTTCCAAACTATATTATACCTTCCACTATGCATCTGTTTTCCAATTAGGTTTAATACCCATTTACCTGTTATATCATAAATACCAATATCCACATACCCAAGATTATTTATTGTGAAATCAATCTTAATTGAATTATTAAATGGATTCGGATATAGTGTATCAAGAGAAAATCCATCCGGTGGACTAAAAGATTTATTATCAATGCTGACTAAAGATGCTTCTTCATTCATAACAATATCAAAAATACCGACTAAGCCATTTTCTGTTTCTTCCAATGGTATTACTAATCCGGGATGATTTTCCTCCCAGTCCTCATCTAATAATGGGTCAACTTCAAAATAGCATTGAGTGACCAATTCTAGACCAGAAGGGCTAGTAATTTTATAATGAAAATGCCTTGGTCTGCCTGTATAATATCCAGGGAATATTGATTCAAAACCATAATATCCATTTTGGTCAGTAACTATAAGACCTCTCAAATTGTATTGGTCATTATTAGAGTTCCCAGATTGGCATTCTTGAAAAACAGTATAACAACCATCATCATTTGCATGCCATACATCTACTAATGCATTTTGAATTGGAGTTTCGCAATCATCAGTAGTTACAACACCTGAAATAAAAATTCGAGTTCCAGGTTCTTCAGAATTTGCTAAGATAGTTCTTTGAGGATGATTTTGTGACCAATATGGACCCAACATATCAGAGTGAGTAATAGAACAGTCCCTACTTGACAATAAAGAACCAGGCATAATTCCTGCACCAATTGTACCTATAATTCCATTCTTAATAAATGTTCGCCTTTTCATATCTAAATTTACCTATCATCCCGCAAACAAAAAATGACCATTGTATTACCAGTGCGTTTAGTGCTATAAACAAAAAACCCCACTAATGTGGGGCTTTAATAGATTGATATTTAATTACAATATTTTTCTGGTAAAGGAAATTCATCAGTCTCTTTATTCCAATAAATATTCATAACCCACCACCTTTTCTGGTCATTTAGTAATTGTATACTATTTATACCTCTGGTATAGAACTTTTCATCTTCTTTAGAGTATTTACTTTCAAAGGTAGACCAAACATGGACAACATGCCCAAATTCTTCTACCTTTCGTGCAATTTCATACTCATAAAAACCTATCTTATCGATAAAAGGTTTTGCATATTGAATAAATTCATCAGATGTCATTATTTTTGTTTCAAGATGATTATTTTCTTTTTTTATAACAATTAATCGTGCTTCAGGGTGGAAGAGATTTCTTTCCCTATCCCAGTCTCTTTCTTCACCTTTTTCTCCAGAAATAACTTCATATAAAGCATTAATTATAGAATCAATTGAAGAAACATCTTCCTTATACTGTTTTAACAACTTATTCATTTTTGCTTATAAATCTACCCATCATCCTACAAACATAAAATGACTAGTGTATTACCATTGCGTTTAGTGCTTTTTAGGGTATTTTTAAGGAAATCAGACTAAAACAGGTCAGAAAGAAAAAAGCCTCATTTCTTATCGAGAAACAAGGCTTCAAAGTGTCGGGGTAGAGAGATTTGAACTCCCGACCTCCTACTGATTAATCATTTTATTAATATTTTCATTAGCAATTATATCGTTTTAGCAACTATAGAAACCTCAGCAGTAATTTCATCATAAATTAATTTATCACCTAAATTATCAAAGAACTTTCCAGATCCATACCTTATATCATACTCTGACCTATCAAACGAAATTGATGCTGTTGCAATGACCTTATCTCCTATTTGATTTATCTTCGCTGAAAATTTTGTAATCTGAGTAATGCCTTTAATAGTTAAATCACCTTCAAAATTAATTTCTCCATTAGTCGTTTTATTTTGATTACCCTTAAATGTTACTGTTGCGGTTGGAAAATCTTTTACATTAAAAAAGTCTGGGCTTTTTAAATGACCATCCAGTTTTTCTTTCCATTTCCCCTCTAAATCAGAGGTACTAATTGATTTCATATCAATTTTAATATCACCAAAAATTCTTCCCGATTTATCAATTTCTATTGAACCACTACTAATGTCTAGAGTCCCATCATGCTCTTTTGATGATAATTGTCTTCCTTTCCAAACCAACTTTGATTCAAAACTATCAACTTTATAACCTCCTTTCTTAATTGTATTCATTTCTATGTTTTTAACTATTGGCTTTGAATCACTTTTTTTAGCGCAACTACTTAATACTATTGTAAGTAACGCAAATACACTTAAATATTTTTTCATTTTATTATTTCCTCATTTATTTTATCAGAGTTTCGTGTGGCTGCCATCACAGAATGGAGAATTACCTGTGCCTTTACATCCACACAAAGCGATATTGCCTTCTTTTTCATTTTCAAAAATTATTGGAGTAATGTCTGTACTCTTATGACTGCCATCACAAAATGGTTGATTTGATGATAGGCCACATGCACACAATGCATATTTTTTTTTCTCGCCTTTTATTATGTGCGGCCTTGTTTGACCTGAATTTTTTAAACTCATTTTTAATCCTTTATTTTATAGGCCTAAATTATTTTGTATATTTATTTTTGTAAAGTAGGCACTATTTTATTATATAGTTATATTTTTAGGACTATTTGAAGAAGAAGGAATGAAAAAAGAACATAAAAATTGTCCAATCACCTATGCAATGAAGGTAATTGGAGGAAAATGGAAACCAATTATATTCATGAGATTATCTCATGGCATTAATCGCTTTGGTGTATTAAGTCGGAGCATTGAGGGTATCAGTAAAAATATGCTAACAAGAGAACTTAGAGATTTAGAAGCGCAAAAAATAATTAACAGAAAAATCTTTGCGGAAATACCTCCCAGAGTTGAATATTCGCTAACAAAAAAAGGTGAAACACTTTTACCTGTGTTTAAAAAACTTGGCGAATGGGGGAGTAAGCATTATAAAGATTAGAGCACAATACCTAACAGATAAAATATAGAACTCTTACTGGAATTGACCAGTGTATTACCAGTGCATTTAGTGCTTTTTATGATATTTTTAAGGAAGTCAGATTAAATCAGGTCAGAAAGACAAAAGCCCTACTTCTTCTCGAGAAATAAGGCTTAATAGCGTCGGGGTGGAGAGATTCGAACTCCCGACCTCCTGCTCCCAAAGCAGGCTGAAAATCCTCTATAAATCAAACTATACCAGTGTATCTGTAGTGAAAGTTGAACCATTAATAAAAAATGGAACTTAAGTCCTTTATTTATTGTATTATGTATGTGATGAAAAACCATTTTTTAAATTTATTTTTATCAACATTAGTTTTCTTTGCTTCAGTAATTGATAGCATTCCTAAAAACTGTGCTATGGAATGTTGCAAACAAGCAGAGGATTCTTGTTGCCAATCAGAAAAAGATTATTCCCACAATTGTGAATACGATTATGGTTCATGTTTTGACCAAAATATCTTATCTGAAAATATTTTAGAAACATGTCATAAAAATGATTTTAAAGAAGATTCATATTTGAATACATTTAACCTTATTGTCACATATAATGAGCAAAACGAATCTGTCATTAATCCAAATTTTGATCTTTTAAAGAAAAACACCACTACTACTACCCCCCTTATTTGTTGATTTAATCCTTCATTAGTATTTCACCTTTTTTAAAAAAGGTGTAACAATAATATTGAAAGGATTAAAAAGATGTTAAAAGAAAAAATATTTGTTCTGCTTATTTATTTAATTAGTGTAATAAGTAGTCAAACAATTGAAATTGAAAAAGCAAAAGTAAGCATCAAACAAAATGAAATTGTTTTTAAAGTAAAAGGGTTGGTTTGTTCTTTTTGTGCACAAGGCTTACAAAAAAGCCTATCTAAACTTGCATTTATAGACAAAAGAATGTACCAAAAAGGGATCTATGTTGATATTGAAAATCAATACACATTGGTTGCTATAAAACAAGGTTCTAATGTTGTGTTGGATGATGCCATATCCGCAATAATTGATGCTGGATATGAAGTAGATGATATTTATCATAATCCGAATGGGAGTAAGATAGAATTGTTTCCTATACCTCCTGTTGATAAAACTAAATCACAAAAAAACAAAAGAATGGGGGTAAGAAATGAGAGATAAGATTATTAGTGTTCTTACCCTTTTTACTTCATCAGGCACATTGGTTTGCTGTGTTCTTCCAATGGTTGTAGCAACAATTGCAGGGGGTGCATCAGTTGGTGCATTATTAACAATATTTCCATGGCTTATTCCACTATCCATGCATAAAGAATGGATATTTGTTTTATCAGGTGTATTAATTGGGATTAATGGATACTTGACATTTAGAAAAACAAATGAAATTGCATGCGATACTGAATCAGGAGAGTTAGGATGTACAGTGACAGGAAGGTTCAATAGAAGAATGTTTTATTTGTCATCATCTATTTTTTTGATAGGAGGGTTTGTGTCCTTTCTGCTAACACCAATTGTAACCATGTTTAATTAACTATGGATAAAGTTAAAATAATTTCGTGCGGGTTATTGTTATACTTCAATATCGCTTTTTCTCATCCAACTACATATAAATCAGGAAAAGTGTTATGGTATATAAAAAATAATTCTATTGAAGATTTAAGATTAGGTTATAGTGTTAAGCATAATTGGCTTATTGGTGTTAAATATTTAAAAACTCCAAATAATTCAGATATGATGATTAATTCGAATTGGTTATTAAAACGATGGAATAAAGTTGGTTCTCAAGCAAATGTATTTTTTTTAAGCAATCTTGCTTTTAACAAAAAATATCATTTCGGCTTGCAAGGTGATTGGGAAAATAGAAGATGGTATATGGCACAAATGATTGACTACTACGATGATAGAAGATCATATGAAATGAGGTTAGGATTTAGTCCTTACTTAATTGACTTTAAAGGTTTATCTACATGGATTATTCTTCAAAACATTAATGGTACAATTAAACCAATTATCAGGTTATTTAAAGATAATTATCTTTTTGAGTTTGGTAAAAAAAATGATAGTGGTTATTTAACAATGATGGTCCACTTTTAAGCATAGTTAATTTGATAATTAATCCTTGATGAGATAGCCTACAATATTTACCAGTGTATTACCAGTGCGTTTAGTGCTTTTTAGCGTGTTTTTAAGGAAATCAGACTAAATCAGGTAAGAAAGCAATAAGCCTCATTTCTACTCGAGAAATAAGGCTTAATAGCGTCGGGGTGGAGAGATTCGAACTCCCGACCTCCTGCTCCCAAAGCAGGCTGAATACCCTCTATAAATTAAACTTTGCCAGTGTATCTGTAGCGGAAATTGAGCCAATAATTACCCTACAATGTGTGGGAGGCTATAAACAAAAAACTCCACGAATGTGGGGCTTGATCATTAAGACTCTAAAATTTCATTCAATCAGGAAATTCTATAACTACTTTACCCCTAGCATGCCCTTTAGATAAATAATCAATTGCCGCTATACTATCTTCAAAGGTATAAGTATTATCAATTACTGGTTTTATAAATTCTTTTTCATAAAGTTTTGCCAACTCATTTAATTGGTTGCCATTAGGTGACATAAGATAGAATCTATAGGAAGCATTAATCTTCGATGCCGCTTTTGTAATTTTTCTTGCTTTCATAGACAATATAAAACGAATGAACTTATTTAAACCTAGTTGTTCTGCTGTTATATCATCTAAATCTCCAGCGATAGAAACTACTCGCCCATTTTCTTTTAATACTTTAAAAGAATCAACTGTATGCTGGCCTCCCAAAGTGTCATATACAACATCATACTTTTCATTATCGTCAAGAAAACTTTGTTTTGTATAATCAATAACCTTATCAGCACCTAAATTTTTGACCATATCAACATTATTAGTACTTGTTGTAGTTGTAACATTTGCTCCTAAATATTTGGAAAGTTGAATTGCAATAGTTCCTACACCACCAGAACCAGCATAAATCAAAATGTTCTCTCCAACAGATAATTTTGCAATATCTACCAAAGATTGATAAACTGTAAGTCCAGCCAAAGGTATACTCGCTGATTCTAAAAAATTAAGATTCGAAGGCATTAGACAGACATCAGACTCGTTTGAAACTACATACTCTGCCATAGTACCAACATACTCTTCGCTTATTCGGGAGAATACATTGTCTCCAATTTTAAAATCTTCAACATCGGGCCCAATGTCCTCTACGATACCGCTTAGATCTCTTCCAATACCCCTTGGAAAATCAATTTTTCGAACAGACTTAAAATCTCCTCTAATAATCTTATAATCTAATGGATTATAACTCGCTGCTTTAGTTTTTATAAGTATTTGTTTAGAACTGATAGTTGGTTTAGAAATTTCTTGAAACTCTAAAACTTCATTAATTCCCCCATATTTTGTCATCATTAAAGATGTCATTTTTATTTTTTTCATTATAAAAATTACCTCTACTTTTATAAATCTGACATATGGTAAGTATTAAATTAAAATAAATTAACCATTGTTAATATTTTGCATAGTATTGACCAGTGTATCTGTAGTTGAAATTGAACCATTATCCTTTAAACAAGACGATTGACAGTCCTACTGGTCACATTATATTTTAGGGTAAATAAAAGGACATCATTATGCTCTATGGAAATTTTAAGAACACAACTTTTACTCAATCCACACTTAATAGCAACGCAGGTGTAGGATTCTTTATCGCTTTGATAATGAGATATTTTTACCCATCAGCACTTATTGCAGAATTGTATTGGTACTTATTGGGAATGTTTGTTTTTTCAATACCAGGATTAATATCAACATATAAACAATACAAATCAGGATATTCCCTTGAACAAATAAAATTAACAACTCGACCTTTTAGAACATTGTAATAAAACAAAAAACCCCACTAATGTGGGGCTTGATGTTATAGAAAGAGTAAATCTATTTAAGCAATATCATCTTTTTAGCCTTAGTAAAATCTTTTGTTTCAATGCTGTAAAGATACACCCCTGCTGATAAAGACTGACCAAGATTATCTGTAGCATTCCATTGAACTGTTTTATACCCAAATGATTGGTTTGCATTAACAAGATTATTTACCACATTACCAAGCATATCATAAATAGTAATACTAACAAAAGAATCTTCAGGTAAATCATAACTTATATATGTTATTGGATTAAATGGGTTGGGATAATTCTGACTTAAAGTAAATATTTTAGGCTCGAAACTATTTTTATCAGATGACAAAGAAAAATCAGTCATACTATACTGCATAAAAAAGTTTAATAATTCTTCTGAGGCATGGAACCCCCAATCATAATTGAACCACCTGTGCCCACCATCTTGAACCTGATAATGAACGAACTTTGTATTTGAAGTCAGAGATGATTTTGTAAAAATATTTACGCTGTCATTCAATTCTTCTACTGATTGCTCAGTTAAATCATTCTCTATTGACCACCAATCCATTGCTTCTGTTGCGGTCATTGATGAATCAATTGTAGGAGCATAATAATTAACAATTGGATCTGATGTACCATGTATATGCATAATTGGAATCTCTCTAGCACT
>Ga0066605_10002099_pt1 | contig 12836 bp, 13 predicted proteins | sample SaaInlLV_DNA_10m_FD_60385 | JGI IMG/M metagenome (GOLD analysis project Ga0066605, IMG submission 60385) | Marine microbial communities from expanding oxygen minimum zones in the Saanich Inlet - SI075_LV_DNA_10m | ecosystem: Environmental > Aquatic > Marine > Unclassified | place: British... | reverse complement strand
CAACCCCAGCCCCCTTCGAACTTGCGCTTTTGCCAGGCTTTGGCTAATTCAGCGGCCTCACTGACGGTAAGACTGAAATTCAAATCAAAAGAATATTCTTTTTTAAATTCGGCAATATTTTCTTCCAGCCACTGTCGAGCTTCCTGACGGAATTCGGCTTCTTCTTTGGTATCGTTAAAATCCATAGTTGTTACCCCACTTTATAAAATTGCTTCGTCATTCCTGCGCAGGCAGGAATGACGCAGAATATCGAACTACTTCGTTCTGAACGGGCACTAGTTAATGTTGATCAAGCCGCTGTCGATGCATCCAGATGCTTAACGACACGTTCTTTCCAGCGGCGCTCGCCGCCAATAGCCAGGCTCAGTACCTTGGCCCGACGATAGAACAGGTGGGCATCCAGCTCCCAGGTAAAACCGGAACCGCCGTGTATATGGATATTTTCTTTTGAGCAGTGGTAATAGGCCTGGCTGGCGCTGACTCTTGCAGTAGCCGCAGCCAAAGGGAGCTCTTCAGAATTGGTTGTTAATGCCCAAGCGGCGTAATAACAGTTAGCCTTACACATTTCCAGAGAGGCAAACATATCGGCCAGTTTGTGCTTAATGGCCTGGAAAGAACCGATCTGGCGACCAAAGGCAAAACGCTCCTTGGCGTACTCTACCGCCATTTCCAGTGCGCGTTCAGCACCGCCCAACTGTTCAAAAGCAAACAGAACAGCGGCTCGATCCAGTAGCTGGTCAATTAACTCTTCGCCTTCACCCAGTAACTCAACGTCTACGTCCGTAAAAGTGATCTCGGCCTGCGGGCGACTTTCGTCAATGCTGGCCACGGATTTTCTTTCAACGCCTGGGTTAGACAAGTCTGCCAGGTACAAACCGGGCAGTCCGGACTCACCCTTGGCAACCACAATCGCCACATCCGCGATCATGCCGTACATAACCGGAGTTTTCTTGCCCTTCAACTTGCCATTGCCCACCTGAGCTTGTAACAGGTTGCAGGAGGGGCTGCCCGCACCTTCGGACAAAGCCAGGGTGCCAATGGCTTCACCATGAGACAGTTTGGGCAGCCACTGCTGTTTTTGCTCTTCAGAACCAGCCAGCAACACAGCTTGCGCCGCCAAATAAATGCTGGGACCAAAAGGCACAGGGGCAAGCGCGCGCCCCAACTCTTCAGCAATAACGCAGAGTTCCATTTCACTTAAACCCAGGCCACTATAATCTTCAGGAATGGCGGCTGAGGTCCAGCCCATTTCTACGGTTCCCTGCCATAACTGCTCGTCAAACGCCAAATCACTTTCAAGAACCTTGCGAACCGCCCCCGTTGAGCAGTGCTCAGCCAAATAAGCGCGAGCTTGTTCACGCAGCATGTTTTGTTCGTCAGAAAATTCAAAATTCATATCAGAGCCATTTTTGTGTTGAACACTACCTTACCCAGGGTTTATCGAATGCCTCCGAGACAGTACCACTGGTACGGCCCCGGAGATCAGATTTAAACACGCTCGATAATAATGGCCGGTGCCATACCGCCACCAGCACACATGGTGATCAAACCACGCTGCAGGTCACGGCGTTCCAACTCATCCAGCATGGTGCCAATCAGAATCGAACCGGTTGCACCAATGGGGTGACCCAGCGCCATGGCACCGCCATTCACATTGACCTTATCGCGATCAAGATTGAGGTCGCGAATGAACTTCTCGGCAACCACGGCGAAGGCCTCATTGATTTCGAACAGGTCGATGTCACCCAGGGTCAAACCAGCCCGCTCAAGGGCTTTACGCGCGGCGGGTACCGGTGCATTGAGCATCAGCGTGGGGTCGTCGCCCATATTCGTCATCGCCACCACGCGGGCGCGTGGCTTCAGGCCATGGGCTTTCGCGTAGTCAGCGGAAGCCAGAAGTACCGCGGCAGCACCGTCGACTACCCCGGATGAATTACCCGCATGATGCACATGCTTGATATCAACATCGGGGAACTTCTGCAGGATCAGGCTGCGGAAGGTCATGCCACTCTCATCCAGGGGATGGTCTGCCAACGCCTCAAAGGAAGGTTTCAGCTCTGCCAGCCCCGCTGCGGTGGTTTGCGGACGGGGGAACTCCTCGTGGTCCAGGGCCAGGCTGCCGTCGTCATGGAACACGGGTATCAGGGCCTTGTCGAAATGGCCGTTTTTGATCGCGTGATCTGCCCGCTGCTGGGACACCAGCGCCAGAGCATCAAGGTCCTCCCGGGAAATACTTTCCATCGTGGCAATCGTGTCTGCACAAAGCCCCTGGTGCGTCTGGGGATGCAACTGCCGCAGGTGCGTGTTGCCCTGGTCCATAACCGGGTAGCGCTCAAACTGATTAGCCAAAGACATCATCTCGGTACCACCGCCAATGGTCAGGTGTTCCATCCCCGCCATGATGTTGGCCGCGGCGATGTTCACCGCCGAGATGCCGGAACCGCAGAAGCGGTCCAGGGTCATGGCGCTGGACTTGACGTCGTAACCCGCATCCAAAGCACACATGCGCCCCAGGTCTCCCGACTGGGGACCCATCTGAGAACTGGTGCCCCAGACAATATCGTCCACCTGGGCTGTATCGATAGCATTGCGCCCTGCCAGTGCGCGCAGCACTGTTGAGCCCAACCGTTGTGGGTGAATATCCGCCAGGGCACCCTTGCCCGCCTTGCCGATGCCGCGTGGTGTGCGACAAGCATCAAGTATTACTGCTTCAGCCATGTTGTATCTCCTAATAATTTAAATCGTTATGTCTAATGTGTACTTCATCACGCCGCCCGTGCTTTCCAGGGTGGAGTGATGACCGGCGCTGGCTGCGATCATACTTATTTGGGAGGCATGCGAATGCCGCCATCCATACGAATAACCTCGGCATTCATGTACGGATTAGTGATGCACTCCATCACCGCAAAGGCCAGTTCTTCGGCAAAACCCAGGCGCTTGGGGAAAAGCACCGAGGCACCGAGATGGGCCTTGAACGCTTCTGCCTGTTCACCCTCGCCGTAGATCGGTGTATCGATCAAGCCGGGGGCAACCGTGTTTACACGAATACCTACAGCGCTCAGGTCACGGGCAATCGGCAAGGTCATGCCCACTACACCGCCTTTCGAGGCGGAATAGGCCGCCTGGCCAATCTGGCCGTCGAAGGCAGCGGCGGAGGCCATGTTAACGATAGCGCCACGGGCACCGTCTGCATGCATTGGCTCGGTCTTCGCCATGGCAGCGGCGGCACGGCTCAACACATTAAACGTACCCACGAGATTGACCTGGATGACAAAATCGAAACCCTTGATATCCATGGGCTCATTGTTGCGGTCGATGGTGCGCGCCGGCAGGCCAAGGCCGGCGGAGTTCACACAAGCACGTAAGGGGCCTAGCTCACAGGCGGCGGCAACCACGGCATCTGCGTCTTCGGTCTTGGTGACGTCACACTTGACGAACACACCACCGATCTCGTCGGCTACCTGTTGCCCGCACTCTTCATTAAGGTCGGCGATCACCACCTTGGAACCGGCCTCTGCCAGCTGGCGTGCGGCCGCTTCACCGATACCGGAGGCACCTCCGGTGACAATGGATGAACTCTGGTTGAGATTTACTCTTGGCATGATTTGTATCCTTCTATTAGCGAAATTAGCAGTTTTACATCTTTACACTCACACCCATGCTCTGCTGACAGGCCGCCTGCTTGACAAGGTTGAACTCCTCCTCGGTTTCACCGGTGACGAAAGTGAGGGTGCCGACAACCTGGAAACCCTCAATTTACGCCTTTTGCATGACCTTCCCAGAAGGGCTTACGCAACTCAGTTTTCAGCACCTTGCCAGCCCCGGACAGCGGAAATTCCTCGCTGCGGAAAGTAATCCCCTTGGGGCACTTGTAGCCGGCAATACGCTCTTTACAGTGGGCAATCAGCTCTTTTTCGGTGGGCGTGTTGTCGGGGTCGGCAATCACGATGCCGTGCACGGCTTCACCCCACTCCTCGGACGGAATGCCGATGACCGCCGCCATCTGTACGCCCGGGTGGCTGGTGAGGGCATTCTCCACCTCCACCGAAAACACGTTTTCGCCTCCGGTGATGATCATGTCCTTGACCCGGTCCATCAGGTACAGATAGCCATCCTCGTCGAAGTAACCCGCATCGCCGGTCAACACCCAGCCGTCCACCAGGGTGGCCGCCGTTTGCTCGGGCTTGTTCCAGTAGCCCATCATAGTGTTGTTGCCGCGTACCGCGATCTGGCCGGTCTCCCCGGTCGCTACGCTGTTGAGCTCCTCGTCAACGATCTTGACCTCAACGCCCACCACGGGCCGGCCGACAGAGCCGCGACGGTGCACCAGTGGGCCGTCCAGTTGATGATCTTCCGGCATCAGCAGGGTGCAGATGGGTGCCAGTTCGGTCTGGCCGTAGCCCTGCACCAGCTGCATCTCGGGAATGGTCTGCATGATACGCTCCAGCAGTGCCTGGGGCATAGGTGAGGCGCCGTAGACAATGAGCGCAAGGCTGCTGATATCGTAGTCTGCAAAGCGCGGATGATCGAACAACATCTGCAGCATGGTGGGCACCAGTAGTATGCCGGTAACCCGGTATGTGTCGATGGCGCGCAGGGTCGCTTCAGGATCAAAGGCGGGTATGAAGACGTGGGTCGCGCCGGCGAGCGTCACGCCCACGCCCAGTGATCCGTCAGCCAGGTGAAACATCGGGGCCGCGTGCAGGTACACCGCTTCATTATCCGAGCCGAAATCGGGAAGGCCGTAGAGCGCCGAATGCAACAGGTTGGCGTGGGAAAGCATCACGCCCTTGGGAAATCCGGTGGTACCCCCGGTATAGTAAATGCCGGCCAGGTCACCCCCACCGCGCTCCCCCATGGGAAGCGACTCGGCCTCGGCCAGCAGGGTTTCATAGTCCAGCAGGTTTTGAGAGCCTAGCAGGTCGGCCGGGGTTTCCCCCTCGCCCAGGTAGATCACGTGCCTGATCTGGTCGGTCTGTTCACAGATGGCACGGGCATGGGGCAGAAAGATGTCGTCCACCAACAGGACCTCGGGGGTGGAGTCCTCGATGGAATAGAGGTTCTCCGCCACCGACCAACGGATGTTCATCGGCACCACCACCCCGTCCGCCCACAGGCTGGCAAACAGGGACTCCAGGTAGCGGTCGGAATTCAGAGCCAGCAGCGCAACGCGGTCGCCCGGTGCCAGGCCCAGCTTCTTAAGCGCCCCGGCGAGTTGGGCAATACGCCCTTCAACCGTGGACCAATCGCGGCGGCGTTCGCCACAGATCGTGGCCACCCCCTGTGGAAAACGATGGGCGGCCCGGCGGACCAGTGTTGCCAGATTCATGAAGTGCTCCCTCAGTCTTGCAGTTTTGGGGACAAACCACGTTTAACCAACTTCAACGTGGTCTTTCCCCACTTATTACTCGTCCAGGGAGCGGGCGAAACGCGCCTTAGCCCGCGTTGGCTACCGCTCCGCCATCCATCCATCACAATGGTATGGCCACAGATATAGTTGCTAGCTCGCGAACAAAGATACAAGGCGGTCCCCGCAGCATCCTCAGCAGAACCCACTGTACGCGTAGGCATACCCTTGGCCATCTCCGCTTCACCAGATGCCATGTGCTTAGTCATTTTGCTGGGAAAATAACCCGGTGCAATGCCATTCACATTAATACCTTCGGGGGCAAGATCAGCTGCTAAGTGACGCGTTAGCTGAATGACAGCAGATTTACTGGCTGAATAGGAGTAGTTGTTCATGCGCGGATGGGTAATGCCATTCACTGATGCAATGTTCACCGCACGCGCAGGGTTGCCGATTGAGCCGCTGTTACGCAGAGCCGGCAGAAGCTTCTGTGTAAGGAAAAACAGTGACTTCACGTTCAAGTCCATGACTTTGTCCCAGCCGCTTTCCGGGAACTCGTCAATATCGGCAGCCCAGGCGGCACCGGCGTTATTGATCAGGATATCGACCTTGTCTTCTCGTTCGAGCACTGCGCTGGCGAAGGCCTCTACCCCCTTCAACGTGCCCAGGTTAGAAGGCAAAGCAATACACTCGCCCAGCACCGACATTTCTGCTGCAGTGGCCTCCAATTGTTCGACCTTACGTGCGGTGATGTATACCCGGGCACCGTTCTCTACTAATCCACGTGTGATCATGGCTCCAATACCGGAAGAACCGCCGGTAACAACAGCGACCTTGCCGCTGACAGAAAACAAATCCTTCATGCTTTTTTCCTACGTACTGGGGGACAGACCTAAGGTCTGTCCCCTTCCATTTTTAGTTGTCCAGAGAGCGAGCGATCAGTTCTTTCTGGATCTCGTTGGCGCCGCCGTAAATTTTCTGTACACGGGAATCGGCGTAGGCGCGAGCCACCGGGTATTCCATCATGTAGCCGTAGCCGCCGTGCAACTGCAGGCACTCATCCACCACCTCGCACTGCATCTGCGAGCCCCACCACTTGGCAGTGGCACCGGATACCGGGTCCAGGTTGCCGTCAATCAGTTTCACCATACAGTCGTTGATGAAGGCCTTGGTGACATCCGCCTTGGTCTTGGCCTCGGCCAGTTTGAAACGGGTGTTCTGCATATCCATCAGGCGTTGCTTGAAGGCCTTGCGCTCCTGTACATAACGCACCGTCTCCTCGATCACGCCATCCATCGCACCGATGGCGCCGACACCGATGGAGGTGCGCTCCCATCCCAGTTGCAGCATGAGTTGTATAAAGCCCTGGCCTTCTTTTTCACCCAGCAGATTGGTTTGCGGTACGCGCACATTCTCGAAGAACAGCTCCGAAGTGTCCTGGCCTTTCATGCCCAGTTTCTTCAGGTTGCGACCGCGCGCGAAACCCTCAGCGTCAGCGGTTTCCACCACGATCAGGGAGATACCCCTGCCGCCGGCGTCCTTATCGGTTTTGGTGACGACAATTATGATGTCGGCCTGCTGACCATTGGTGATAAAAATCTTGGAGCCGTTGATGATGTAATCGTCACCGTCCTTGTCTGCGGTGGTGCGCACCGCCTGCAGGTCGGACCCGGTGCCCGGTTCGGTCATGGCGATGGCGGGAACGATCTCGCCACTGATCAGGCCGGGCATCCAGCGCGCTTTCTGCTCGTCGTTGCCGTAGGCGATGATGTAGTGCATACAGATGTTGTGGACGCCAAATCCCCAACCGGAATCCCCGGCGCGGGCCTGTTCGTAGCAGATGATAGCAACGAAGCTGTGGTCTGCACCGGCGCCACCAAGTTCCGCCGGTGCCGAAGCACCCAGCAGACCCGCCTCACCGGCCTTGTACCAGAAGTCCCGATCAACCTCGCCCTGGTCTGCCCAGCGCTCGGTGTGGGGCGAGACTTCGCTCTCAAAAAACCTGCGCGTGGATTCCTTGAACATCAGGTGCTCTTCGGTCATCCAAGGGGCGGTCCAGTCCAGTTTGCGCTCCACGATTATAATCCTCCGGTCACTTCCAATAGCTGCCCCGAAACATAATCGGACTCGGGAAGACAAAACATCATAATCCCGCCGGCGGCCTCCGCCGGTGTGCCCGCACGACCCAGCGGTATCATCATTTTCATCCCAGCGATCATATCTTTCGGTACTCCGACACCCACCTTATTGCCGGCGACTTCGATCTCGGCTTTCTCGTCGGTCGCCTCGGTAAGGCGGGTTTCGATCAGACCAAACGCAACCACGTTAACGCACACATTGTAACGTCCCCATTCTTTGGACAAGGTCTTGGAGAGGCCGATTAGCGCCGCCTTGGCAGAGGAATAGTTGGTCTGGCCGGCATTACCGCGAGAACCCGCGGTGGAGGAAATGTTGACCACCTTGCGCATCACCCGCTCGCCTTTTTGCGCTTCTTCCTTGGACTTGATGCGGATGATCTCTGAGGCTTCCTTGAGAATGCGCCAGGGCGCCTTCAGGTGAACGTCCATAATGTCGTCGAACTGTTTCTCGCTCATTTTCTGGATGGTGGCATCCCAGGTATAACCGGCGTTGTTGACGATGATGTGGATATCACCATAGTTGTCCATGGCGGTGTCGATAAAGCGCTTGGGGAAAGCGGGGTCGGTGACGCTGCCCACGCAGGCGACGGCTTCACCACCGTTGCTCTTGATCACTTCAACGGTCTCCGCCGCGGGGGCCTCATCCAGATCATTGACCACCACCTTTGCGCCTTCCGCTGCCAGTTGCAGTGCCACTTGCTGCCCGATACCACGGCCGGAACCAGTGACCAGTGCCACGCATCCATCTAACTTAGCCATAACGTTTCTCCTCAAAATTTCTAGTAATAGAAGTGATACTTTTTGTTCAATCCAGGGCCACTACGGCCTCGCCGATAAGCTTGACATCGCCTTCCTGGTCGGCCGCTTTAACCTCCAAGCGCACCCGTTTCTCACCCTCCTCCTCAAACTTCTCGGTGACGGTGCCGGTGCAACTGATCTCGTTGCCCACCCAGGTAATGGAGGCAAAACGCACACCGTAGGCGCGCAGGGCAGACTGGGGCAACCAGCCCGTCAGGGCCTGGCCCAGGTAGGCCATGCCCAACATGCCATGGGCCAACACATCGGGTATGCCCGCCGCTTTGGCGAAGTCCCTGTCTACGTGAATGGGGTTGTGATCACCCGAACCACCGCAGTACAGGGCCAGGGTGTGGCGACTGATCGCGGGCTTGTTCACGGCGGGAATTTCATCGCCCACGCTCAGGCTGTCAAAAGATACATTGCTCATCACTCTCTCCTGTCAGTGCCGCTGGACCAGCATGCTGGTCATCTTGCCTACCAACTCACCGTTCTGGTTAGTGACCGTGGTTTCGGAGATTACGAACTCCATGGCGCCGTCTTTCTTGTCGTAAATGTCGGTAATCTCGTCATGCAGGGTGATGGTGTCGCCGGCGCAGATGAGCGCAAAGTACTCGAACTTCTGCTCCCCGTGCAGCACCTTGGCGAGTTCAATGCCCATAGCCGGCCATTGCCCAAAGGGGTCAGGCTGACTCAGACTGAGCGCGTTGGCAAACGTCGGCGGCGCCAGCATATTGCGGTACCCCGCAGCTTTAGCGGCCTCTACTTCCAGGTAAACAGGATTGGTTTCGCCGATGGCTTTAGCAAAGAGCCGCAACTGGAAAGGTTCTACGGCCACTGTCAGAGGCTCGCTTTTGCGCCCTATATAACTGCGATCGATCATGGTTAATCCTCCGTTCTCCCTTTAACGCCCGTACATCGTAACGACGCAGGCACCGCCCAGGCCCAGGTTGTGCTGCAGGGCAACGTTGACGTTCTCCACCTGGCGCGCCTGCGCTTCACCGCGAATCTGCCAGCACAGTTCAGCGCACTGGGCCAAGCCTGTGGCACCCAAGGGGTGGCCCTTGGAGAGCAATCCGCCTGAGGGGTTGGTAACCACCCGGCCGCCATAGGTGTTGTCGCCATCTTCGATGAATTTTTCCGCCGTGCCCTCAGGCGTGAGGCCCAGGGACTCATAGGTGATCAATTCGTTGGCGGTAAAGCAGTCGTGCAGTTCCACTACGCGCACATCTTCCGGGCCGACGCCGGATTTCTCATAGACCTGCTGCGCAGCGGCCTTTGCCATGTCGTAGCCCACTACCTTGGGCATGGAATGATCTTCGAAGGTGGAGCTGAAGTCGGTGGTCATGGACTGGGCCAGGATCTTCACTCCATGGCCGATATTGTGCTTGCGGGCAAAGTCTTCCGAGCAGACCACCGCCGCCGCCGCGCCGCACGTGGGCGGACAACACTGGAAGCGGGTCAGGGGGCCAATCATGTGCTTGGATTCCATGACCTCTTCCAGCGTCAACGGGTCACGAAACACCGCGAAGGGGTTATTGGCTGCGTGCTGGCGTGCCTTGACCGAGATCTTGCCGAAGGTCTCGGCGCTAATGCCATACTTCTTCATGTACTCGATACCCGCGCCGCCAAAGAGCTGGGCCGCCACAGGTGCATCTTCCTTGAAGCCCTGCAATTCCACCATCTCCTCCACGAAAGACGTCACGGGTGACGGGCGATCATCGAATACACCGACTAAGGGACCTGGCGTCATCTGCTCAAAGCCCAGTGCCAGGGCGCAATCAACCATGCCGCTTTCCACCGCCTGACGCGCCAAGAACAGGGCCGAGGACCCGGTGGAGCAGTTGTTGTTCACATTGAAAATCGGAATACCGCTAAGGCCCACGGGATACAGTGCCGCCTGACCGCAAGCGGAATCACCGTATACATAGCCGACATAGGCCTGCTGGACCGCCTGGTAATCCAGGGTGGAGTCCGCCAGGGCCGCCAGGGCGGCTTTCTGGCCCATGACGTTATAGGAGTCACTTTGACCCGGTTTGGTGAAGGGAATCATGCCGACGCCGGCAACAACTACATTGGTGGTCATGGCTTTGCCTCTCTAAAATAAACAGCTTGAATTATTAGCGAAAACTGGTTAACAATTGTCAATCAGTTGAGCTACACTACTTAACAAGCGGTAAGAAGTCAAGAGAGAATTGCATGAGTACGTTGATGTCGCCGGTCGAGCAGTTCCACGCCCTGCCCAGGCAGGGTAACTTCGAGGAAAAACGCGCGCTCATCCTCACGGAGGCGGCGCGACTGTTCGTGGAAAAAGGTGCCCATGAGACCTCACTCAGCGATATCGCCGTCCTGTTCGGTATCTCCAAGCCAGCGCTTTACCACTACGCAAAGAGCAAGGACGATATCATCGCCCAGATTCTGGTGGCAGCGCGGGAGAATAACAGGGACATGGTGAATCACTTCCAGCACAGCGAAGGGACCGGACTCGAGAAACTTAGGAGCGTCCTGGCGATCTACGGGGAATCTATAACCACCGATGTCGGCCGCTGCCTGGCCCTGATCCAGGTGAGCACCTTCAGCGAAGAGACCCTGGCCGTGCACCGGGACACCCACCGGGTATTACTGGACGGACTGACCGAGATCATTGCGAAAGGAATCAAGGATGGCTCCATCAAGTCCTGCCGCCCCCGGATTGCTGTATTTGCCATACTGCAGTCACTCAACGGTGTCGTCCGCTGGTTTCGCGAAGACGGTGAACTCACCCAGGAGCAGGTCACGCAGCAGATCCTCGATTACTTTTTTGAGGGGCTCGCTGCCTGAAGGACGCCTGGCCCGCTCCATTGAGGATATTTAGGGGCAGAGTAAAAACAGCTCGTCGGGGTCACTGTGGACCGCGCCTATTCGGCTTACTCGCGTTCAAAACGCTCTTGCGCCCGCTCTTCAATCTTCCTTTTGGCTTCAGCCAGCGCCTCAAGCCGTGTTTCGCGTCGGGCAATCTCCGCGGGAACGTCCATGCCTTCGACTACTGGCGTTTGATCGTCCGCCTCCGCCTGTGCAGTGAGCGCGCTGACCTCCGCTTATAGATGCCATTTCATTGCGAACGGTTTGTTTTGAAGCACCTTGTTCAGTTCGAAATAGCACGTAGTTCGTTTCTTTACCTTTCCACTCAAACTTCACAAGTGTGTTGATGCCCAAGTTTGCGGTTTTTTCTTTTCGCCTACTTACTCAATAAAATGATTGAGATGAGCACGTATCGTATTCCAACGTCCCTCTACAATCTCTTTAGTGCGTACATCAATCTTTCTGTGTTCCAAATAGATAGCAACTGCTTCAGCAATCGATACGGAAAATAACTTTCTGCCATCCTTCAACTCATTCTGTAAGTCAAAGTACATCTCTTCTGCTTTGTCGATAGCCTCTGCTCTACGTTTGGTACGCAATGACTTTTCGTAATAACGCTTTTCGTTGCTTACCCACATACGAAACTGCCACACATCAAACTTGTTCTGTTTGATAGTCGCTTTGCCGCCGTATATGTCTATCCGTTCAGTGCTCAATGCCACTTAACTCCAACGTATCTAACTTGTATAAAAGAGGTTGGGTTAGTTGGGAAAGCGATTGAATTTGATTGTTTTCAGCGTCGAAATTTTCATCTGATAAATATCTTTCGAACTGCTTCTTTAGTGAATTCCATTCGCTATCAATTATGCCGAACCAAGCAGTATTACGATTTCTACCTTTCACAATATTTGATTGTCGAAAAACACCTTCAAAGGAAAATCCCAATCGCTGTGCGGCTTTACGACTTTTGACATTTAACGCATTACATTTCCATTCATAGCGACGATAGCCATTTTCAAAAGCCCACTTCATCATTAAATACATTGCTTCATTAGCCAATGTTGTTCTTTGAAGTATTGGAGAATAATTTAGGTGTCCAACTTCTATTGAACCTTCAATTTGGTTGATACGCAAATAAGCTGCCACACCAACAGCCTTCCCATCAGTTAAACGAATAATAGAAAAAAATGTTGCTTCATCTTTTGCTATCTCATTAGTTAGCCAATGATAGAAATCCTCAAATTTTTCAAACGAACCATAAGGCAGATATTTCCATATCTCCCCTTCAACATCCAAAGAAAATGCTTCGTATAAATCTGATGCGTGAGCTTCAACATCAATTGGCTCCAACTTAACGGTGTTGCCTAACAATGAAAGTCCTTTTGGATGTGGGGGCTGTTTGAAGTCATCTACAGCGAAGTCATATCGCATTTAGTGGTTCCTTGTTAGTTATGATTCGTAATAGTCGATGTAGTTTCTAACTTTCTTTCTAACACTAAAAAAAAAGCCAACAGAATCAACCGTTGGCTTTCTAACTTTCTAACAACTTACTAACTAAAAATAATAATAAAATCAATAAGTTAGGTTATTTCAACTACTCCCACTCAATAGTAGCTGGCGGCTTACTGGATACATCGTAAGTCACCCGAGAAACCTCGGTGATCTCATTAATAATACGATTGGATACTTTCTCTAGCAGCTCATAAGGAAGGTGT